>ERZ1370068.7375-contig-6295_pt1 | contig 45685 bp, 66 predicted proteins | sample MGYA00561227_ERZ1370068 | MGnify/ENA primary metagenome ERZ1370068 (study PRJEB38410, sample SAMEA6850437) | metagenome | study: Metagenomic assessment of the ecological functions of the soil: analysis of the soil microbiota associated with the... | reverse complement strand
CGCGCTTCCGATTCAGTGCGCGGCCTTACAGCGAGAAGATGCGCGCCGTTGGTGCCCCTCCGAACCGTTTTCCCACGGACACCACCGCTGTTCCATCAGCCAGCGTGGGCAATCATCAGGTTCGAGGGTCGATATTAAACGCATCCATACCCGCCGATGTTCGTCGCCAGGCAGCTTTACATCCGAATTCAAACGCCGTCGGTGGGCGAAGGAAATCCACGCGCATCTCGTTGGTCGTGAGATGGCTGCGCAACGTTGTGAAAAGAGGCGTTCAGTTGCGGATCGATGACCCAAACTTCAGGATCTGCCGCATGTGAAGGCCAGGTGCGTCGGCTAACCCGCGATAAAGTGGATTAGCGTCATCCGCCGATAGATCGAGCGGTGGCAACCCCTGCCACTGGCGGCACGACCGGGAATGATTCGGATCAAACCGACTGACCACACAGCAGCCAGCCAGATCTGATCCCAATGCAGCTGGGGTCGTCGAAGTCGACTTCCATTGCTGTAACCTACATCAATTGGTTTTCCAGAACCTTATGGTGCATATCGATGTAGAAGTTACCGAGGCTGGCTCGGGTGATGGCGGCGACGCATACAATTGCGTCGGCATGATGAAGTCCATTATTTGCGCCATTGCATCGCTTTGAAGGTTATCGGGCTGATCGACTTCGCTGCGAGCATCGGCCGCAGGCCGCGCACCGCCGACAACACAAGCAGTGAACACTAGAGTAAGCGGTGAGGTTCACGCTGGGTCGAAACTGGATGAAGGCTTGCCAGCTATCGCGGATCTGGCAAGAGGGTTGAGGTCAGCTAAGCCCTGGACAGCATACCCCGAAGTATTGCGTGTCGGCTTTGCTCTGAACCTCTGCTTCCTCACGAATCTTTGGCGGCGAAATTTATCTCCATGTCAGGCGGGCGGACGGCGTCATCATCGACCGGTATATGGGCGCCAGCCGGGAGATCAAGCGTCATCGGGCGTCGGCGGCATCCGAAAACCATCGTCAGGCTGGCTCTCGTGCCGCATGACGCCCGCGATGGCCCGGCAAGCTGACCATTGATCAGGCGGCGGCGCCGAGGACGCGCCTGCATGCCGATCGTCAATGCGGCGCCGCGATACGATATCACCGCCAGCGCGCCCCGCCGGAGCCTGCGACGCCACAAGAATCAACGCTCGGCACTAGTGCTGGCGCGCAGCGCCGCAGTAGCCCCGCACCGGCGCATATTGTCGTCGCGGGTCGAGAATCTGACACCGCGGCACCTCGAGCGCGATGAGATACGCGCGACGACGGTGAACGGCACGACGACGCAGCCAATCCGTCGGTGAAGACCTGCACGCCTATCCCCGGCCGAAGCGTGCCGCGTGCCGCGATAGAACGGTGAATGATACCTCCGATGACCATGGTGAGACAGCGCGGATCTTGCGAGGTCGCTGAGCCGCTCACCACGGCCATCGCACCGCCGCCGCCACGAGCAGACGCTGCGGCCACAGCCGCATCGGCGGCGTGGCCCTCCGCCGAGCTTCAGCACCGTAATCGTGCCCGGCGCTGCTTGCCCGCAGGCGTCTTTATCTCGAAACAAACGTCGCGCCTCGGGCGCGTAGGTCCGCCTCGGCCGCGAGCGTGCTCACCTTCCAGATTGGATGCGATCAGCCGGCACCGCCGACGGCGCGTTGCGACGACCACCGAGAAGACACGGGCGGCAGCCAGATGGCAGATCATGCAGATCGGATAGAGCACGATGGTCTTGCGGAAGTGATCGCGAGTCGCCGCGCCGGTGAGGCAGAAGATCTGATATGCGGAAACACGATCGACGACAGCGGGATGAACGTGTAGCTCAGGAAGTAGAGCGGCGACACGCGCTCCTCGTCAGCAGCGGCGCCGTCGACGGCGAAGCTCAAGAGCGACTCCATCGCCGCGCGGAATCCACCCATGCCTGCGCCCACGACGGCGATGGCGATGGCGCCCGAACGAGAGAAACAGCACGGTCTGAAACGTGTTGACCCAGGCGGTGCCGCGCATGCCGCCGAAGAAGACGTAACTCATCACCACGAGCGACACGATTCCGCCGCCGACCCAGAGGGCACGCGGCCGTTGCTGACCGCGGCCAGCGTCGGTGCCGCCGCCCATCACGGCGATGACGATGTAGGGCACCGAGCAGGGCGGCCTGGACGACGAAGATCACCGTGCCGATGTGGCCGCACTGCCAGCGATCGCGGAACATCTGCACCGGCGTGATGAAGCGGTTTCGCTTGCCCGAGCGCCCACAACCTGCGTGCCGATCGTGAACAAGACAGAGGAATGATGAGCGCCGACGAAGACGCCATCAGGCCGTAGGTGACGATCCCGTTGGCGAACGCGCTGGCCGGACGCGCCGAGGATCGAAGAAGGCGGTCATGTTCGCGCCGAAGAGCGACAGGCAGGAACACGGCGGGCCCGAGCGAGCGGCCGGCCAGAAAGAAGTCTTCGGCGCCGCCGGCCGGCGCGGCGTTCTGTCCAGCCTTACGCGCGACGAGACCGATCGCGAGCACCGTCGCGAGATACGCAAACACGACGGACGCGGCGATCATTCGCGATCGGCGGTGTCGAGGTGCGCCGGCCAATGACGGCGCACGATCCACGACAGCGCGAGCCGACACGGCCACGGTGTACGCCGCGTGATAGAAGAGGCCGATCGGCAGGACGCCGAAGACGAGCGGCCGCGCCTCGCGCCAGAACCAGACGTCTTGATGCAGCGCGTACGCGCAGCGACGATGAAGCGCCGCCGACATGTTCGCTATACTACGCGAGGATGCATGCTCGATTCGTGGGTGCGCGAAGTCGTGGACTGGCACTTCGATCCGGCGACCGGCTGTCCGTTCTGGCTGGACTTCGCCGCCAAAGCCGGCTGGGATCCGCGGCGCGAGGTGAGACGTTCGCCGATCTGAAGCAAGTTCGGGCCGTTTCAGGACGAGTGGCTGCGCGGCGGTCCGGTCCAGCGATGGATTCCGAAGGGGCTCGCCGGGAAAGCCGGTGTTCGTTTTCGAAACCGGCGGCGACGACGGGCGTGCCGAAAACGCGGGTGGCGTTCGACGATTTCCGGACGGACTACGAGCTGTTCAGCGAGACGCTGCCGGACGATAATCTTCCCAAGGGCTCGAACTGGCTGATGCTGGGACCGTCCGGTCCGCGGCGGCTGCGGCTCGTCGGTCGAACATCTCGCGCAATATCGCGGCGGCATCTGCTTCTGCGTCGATCTCGATCCGCGCTGGGTCGTTCAGGCTCATCCAGAAAGGGTGGGGCGACCATCTGCGGGCGTACAAGGATCACGTGATCGACCAGGCGGTCACGATCCTCGGCGCCGGGCACGACATTCGCTGCCTGTTTGCGACGCCGAAGCTGCTCGAGGCGCTGGCGCTCCGGCTCGAGGCGTCCGGCAGCACGATTCGCAAGGCCGGCATCACGGGAATTTTCTCGGGCGGCACGGAGTTCACGCCGCAGTGGAACCGCTTCGCCCACGAGGAGCTGCTCGACGGCGCCTACATGACGCCGACCTACGGCAACACGCTGATGGGTCTCGCCGGCCAGCGCGCCGAGCGGACCGCACAACAACTACAAGATCACCTACTACGCGCCGCAGCCGCGCGCGGTCGATCGAGGTGGTCGACTGCGACACACCGATCGGCGTCGTGGACTACGGACAGACCGGGCCGCGTGAAGTTGACGACGCTGACGAAGGAATTCTTCATGCCGGGCTTCCTCGAGCGCGACGAGGGCGAGCGCGAGCCGCCGTGCGACAAGTTCGGCGTGGGACGGGATCAGCGGCGTGCAGCCGTTTCGCGCATTTGCGGCGACGACCACAGTCGGCGTCTAGCTCAGAACAAATGCAACCACGAAGACACGAAGCTGCAGAAGAACTCGTATTCGTAGATCACGATGCTTCATCTTCCTGTTCTGCGCTGGGGCCAACCCTACACCTCGCCTCGAGGTCGACGCAAGTCGTCCACTTCGCGACCGGCGAGCCGATCGCGAGCGTCAGCCGCGCCAACGGCGGCCTGATCCAGCGCGACAAGCGCCACGCGGCGCGGGCGCGCGAGGCGCTGCGCGCGTTTTCCGATCGACGAGCTGATCACCGCGCGCGGCGCCGCCGGCGATCTCTACATGAACGCGACGCTGCCGATGGGCGACGGCACGCAGACGCCCGACGAGTTCGTCCGCGCGCAATCGGCGTCCACCGGCCTGCCCGAGCGCATGTGCCGCGCGAACATGAAGAAGAACGCGTTCGTGCTCGTCGGAGATGCGCGCGATCCTCACGTCGCTCACGCGCGGGCTTGTCGTTCGACGTTCTGTCCACCGGCTACGGCGAAGAACGCGGCGTCCCGATCAGCTTTCAGGCCGCAGAGCCCGGTGGTCGGGCTCGTGCTGCCGTCGAACTCGCCGGGCGTGCACACGCTCTGGCTGCCGGTGATCCCGCTGCAGGTCGGCCTCGTGCTCGAAGCCGGGTCCGCAGGAACCGTGGACGCCGTATCGCATGGCCGAGGCGTTCTTCGCGGCGGGCATTCCGCGCGAAGCGATTTCGATCTATCCGGGGCTGGGCGACGTCGGCGCGGCGGTGCTCGAGAGCTGCGGCCGCAGCCTGATCTTCGGCGGCACCGCGACGGTCGATCGCTATCGCGGCAATCCCGGCGTGCAGGCGCACGGTCCGGGCTTCTCGAAGATCCTGATCGGCGACGATCAGGTCGATCGCTGGGAACAGTTCCTCGACGTGATGGTGGACAGCGTGTTCGTCAACAGCGGCCGCGGCTGCATCAACTGCTCGGGCATCTGGGCCAGCCGGCACACGCGGGAGATCGCCGACGCGATCGCGCAGCGGCTCGCGCGCGGTTCAGCCCTTGCCGCCCGATCATCCTGATGCGCGGTCTCGCCGCGTTCACCGTGCCCGGCGTGGCCGACGGCGATCTCGGCGGAGATCGACAACGATCTCGAGACGCCGGGCGTCACGGACGTGACGGCCAGCGCGCCGCGGTGGCGCGCGGCTGGTGAAGGCCGGGAACGCGCCGACTATCTGCTGCCGACGGTGATCCACTGCGAGTCGCCGCGGGTGGCGATCGCCACCGAAGGAATACATGTTCCCGTTCGTGACGGTCGTGCAGTGCCCGGAGGCCGAGATGCTCGAGCGCCATCGGCCCGACGCTCGTGTGCAGCGCGATCACCTGCAACCCGTCGTTCCGCCGCTCGCTGGTCGACGCGGTGCACATCGATCGGCTGAATCTCGGGCCGGTGCCGACGACGCAGCTGAACTGGCTGCAGCCGCACGAAGGCAACCTGATCGAGTTCCTGTACCGAGCGCGCGCGTTTCAGACGGCAGAGCTGTAACAGTGACGACGTCGTCCGTGGTTCCATGGTACTTGTGTTCTTGGTCCGTCCGTGGTCCTTGGTCCTTCGTCCGTCCTTGGTCCTGGATGCCACGATGGACATAGTGAGTGGATCCGTTTTCGTGGACACCGTAAGTCGGCGCAGAATGCGCCAAGGGAGTTCACGATGGCTCGACGTCGCGCACGACGGTTCAGCGCCGAGTTTCGGGCGGAAGCGGTCCGGATGGTCCAGGAGACCGAGGGCGCCCCTCGGCACGATCGCGCAGCAGCTGCGGGATTGGGAAAGGGACGTTGTATCGCTGGGTCGGAGGCGGCGCGGCCACAACCCCGGGAACCGCTCACAGAAGATGAACGAAGGCGAGCTGACTCGGCTGGCTGGCCGCGAGGATGCCGCAATTACGCATGGAGCGCGACCTCCTAAAGAAGCCACGGCCTTCTTCGCCCGACACAGCGAATGAGGTTCGAGCTGATGCTGGCGGAGAAGGCCCACTATCCGATTCGGGCGATGGCGCGCGTGCTCGGGCGTGACGCCGAGCGGGTATTACGCCTGGCGCGGGCCGACCGCTGATTCGCGCCGCAGGTCCGCCGGAACGACGTCGCTGCGTCGGCGCATTCGCATCATTCATGCGGAGAGTCGCGGCACCTACGGCGAGTCCGCGCGTCCTGCGGGCGCTGCGCGAGGACGGGGATGCGCGTCGGGCGCAAGCGCGGTCATCCGGTTGATGCAGGCCGAGCAGTTGCGGGGCCGGCCGCGTCGGCGGTTCCGGCGTGACGACACAGGCGGATCCCGCCGCGACGCCGGCGCCGAATATCCTGGGCCCAGCATTCGCGGTGGCGGGACCGAACCGCGTGTGGGCCGGCGGATCTGACGGCGCTGCCCGACCGGGCAAGGCTGGCTGTATTTGGCGCGTGCTTGCTCGATTTGTGGTCGCGTCGTGTGGTGGGGTGGGCGGTACGCCCACGCTCGAGACCGAGCCTCGTGGTCGCCGCGTGGCACATGGCGGTCGGGCGCCGCCAGACCGTCGCCGCACCTGCATCATTCCGATCGCGGCGCTCAGTACACCAGTGAGACTGCACCAACAGCTGCTCGCGCGCCACCACGTGCGCTGCAGTAGGAGTCGGCCGCGGCAATTGCTGGGACAACGCCGCCGGTGGAAAGTTTCTTTCGAACGCTGAAGGTCGAACTGGCGGCCGACGTGAGCTGTGGCCGACGCGCGCGCCGCGGCTCGCGCTGTCCACGACTATATCGAGCGGTTTTACAACACTGATGCGATTGCATTCGAGTCTCGGGTATCAGTCCCCGTGCGCTTTGAGCAATGCGCCAAGGTCGCGTAAGGTGGCATGCGTCCACAAAAACGGATCAAGATCATGGGACGAAGGACGATGGACGGACAAAGGAGCTGAGGACGGACCGGAGAACCCAAGCACCAAGGACGAAGGATCATTGAGAATCCTGTCGATCAGCCGGCAGGCGCGGCCGGATGTATTGCGGGCAGTTGCTCGCGCGACAACGCGCTGGCGGTCGAGCTGTTGAAGCGCGGGCACGACGTCACGCTGCTGCCGCTCTACACGCCGACCAATCCGGACGAAGCGAATGTCAGCCGGAATCGCGTCCTGTTCGGCGGCATCAGCATCTATCTCCAGCAGCACGTGCCGTTCTTCCGCAGCACGCCGAAGTTCCTCGATCGGCTGCTCGGACTCGCCGGGCGTTGATTCGATCGGTGGCCAGCCGATCGATTTCGACCGATCCGAAGCTGCTCGGCGACATGACGGTGTCGATGCTCGAAGGCGAGCAGGGCGTGCTGCGCAAGGAGTTCGACAAGCTGCGCGAGTGGCTGGCCGACGAGCCGGTGCCCGATGTCGTCAACCTGCCGAACTCGCTGCTCATCAGCCTGGCGCGGCCGCTGCGCGAGGCGCTCAAGCGGCCGCTGCTGCTGCACGCTGCAGGGCGAAGATCTCGTTCATCGACGATCTGATCGAGCCGTATCGCACGAAGGCGATCGACCTGATTCGGCGGCAGGTGGTCGACGTCGATCGGTTCATCGCCGTCAGCGACTACTACGTCGCGCCGATGGCGCAGCTGCTGAACGTCGCGCCCGAATCGCATCGATGTCGTGCCGCTCGGGATCAATCTGGACGGATATCGTCGCCAGCGCGGTCAGACCCCGGACTGACGCGTTTCGCGTCGGCTACTTCGCGCGCATCGCGCCCGAAAAAGGTCTGCATCTCCTGGCCGAGGCCTATCCGATCTTCCGCAAGCGCACCGGCAACGCGCCCGTCCGGTTCGACGCGGCCGGCTACATGTCGCGCGCGCATGAGGGTTATCTCGACAGCCATCAAGAACGGCCTCGCGAAGGCGGGTGTCGGCGACGAGTTCACCTATCACGGTGCCGTCGATCGCGCCGGCAAGCTCGTCGTTCCTGAGCGCGCTCGACGTGATGTCGGTGCCGACGCCGCATGGACGAGCCCAAGGGCGTCTTCCTGCTCGAAGCGCTGGCGAGCGGCGTGCCGGTCGTGCAGCCGCGGCGCGGCGCCTTCCGGAAATCGTCGAGAAGACCGGCGGCGGCCTGCTCAGTGACGCCTGACGATCCGGCGGCGCTGGCCGACGGGTTGTTCAAGCTGTGGAACGATCGCGCGCTGGCGCGCAGCCTCGGCGAACGCGGTGCGAAGGGCGTGCGCCTGCACTACAGCATCGAGCGATCCACGGACCGGCTGCTCGAGGTATGACGAGGAATGATCACCACAAAGGATACAAAGGACAGGAAGATCAGGTCCTTGTCAGGCTAGAAAGTGGCGCAGGGCTTTAGCCCGCGCGCAAATCGCAGCCTGAAGGGCTGCGCCGATCTGTGCTGACTGTCGATCGCCTCTTCCAAGGCACTACCCAACGCCCGCGCGGGCCGCTGCACCGTGCTGTCCGACGTCTCGTTTTCGCTCGCGCCGGGAGACGCGGCGGCCGTGATGGGACCGTCAGGCAGCGGGAAGAGCTCGCTCCTCTACATCCTCGGCGCGCTCGAACCGCCGTCAGTCCGGCACCGTGACGATCGACGGCTGCAACCCGTTCACGCTCGATGCCGCGACAGGCGGCGGCGTTCCGCAACCGCGCGATTGGATTCGTCTTCCAGGACCATTGCCTGCTGCCGCAACTGACGGTGCTCGAGAACGTCCTGATCCCGACGCTGGTCGCGACCGGCGACGGCGACAGCCGCGCGCGGGCCACGCAGCTCGATCGATCGCGTCGGCTTGCGCGATCCGGATCGAACACCGGCCCGGTGAGCTGTCGGGAGGCGAGCGGCAGCGCGTCGCCATCGCCCGCGCGCGCTGGTCGCGCAATCCAGCAGCTGGTGCTGTGCGACGAGCCGACCGGCAACCTGGATCGCGCCGCCGCCGACAGCGTCGCGTCGGTGCTGCCTCGACCTCGCCACGCAGCGAGCACGCGACGCTCGATCGTCGTCACGCACAGCACGATGCTCGCTGAGAAGTGCCCGATCCGGTTCGACATCGTCGACCGGCAGCTGCACCGTTCGTGAACAAATGCAACCACGAAGACACGAAACCACGAAGAAGACCTTTTGGGTTTTCTTTTTCGTGTCTTCGTGCTTGCTGGTTGCGTTCGAAACCCATGCGCGGGCTCGTCTTCTCCAGTCTTCGGTATTACTGGCGCACGAACCTGCGCCGTCGTGCTCGGCGTGGCGACGGCGGTTGTCGGTGCTGGCCGGCGCGCTGCTGGTCGGCGACTCGGTGCGCGGCAGCCTGCGCGACCTGGTGCTGCAGCGTCTCGGCCGAACAGATCGGCGTGGTGCTGTCGACCGGGTTCTTCCGCGAAGCGCTGGCTGCCGATCTTCAGGCGGATCAGGAATTCAGCGGATCGTTCACCGGGATCTGTCCGTTGATCGTGATGCCGGGGGCCGTGAGCGATCAGGAGACCGGACGACGATCGGCGCGCGTGCAGGTCTGCGGCGTCGACGATCGGTTCTGGACGTTCCACGGTGTCAGCGGCGCACGCGGACCAGGCGCCCGTGACGCGCTCGCTCAGCCGGGCGCTGGCGGCCGGACATCGGCGCGTCGCCAGGACACACCGTCGTCATCCGCGTCGAGCGGCCGTCCGCGATTCCCGTCGAGTCGCTGCACGGCACGCAAGGACAACGTCGGCCGCACGCTGCGTCTGCAACGTCCAGCGGCATCGTCGTCACCGCGCTGACATGGGCGATTTCGCGCTGCAGGCGCAGCAGGGCGAGGTGCGGGCGATCTTCGTGCCCGCTGCGGCGGCTGCAGGCCGACCTGGACGTGGCCGGCCGCGTCAACGCGCTGCTCGTGTCGGACTCGCCGTCGCTGGCGAATCGCGACGCAGGGGCCAGCGGCGATCGTCGCCTGGCCGCGCTCGAAGCGCGATTCGCCGCCGCTTTGCGCTCGAGGACGTCGCGCTGACCGTGCGCGGCAGCTCCGACCTGATCGTCGAAGCGCTGCGGGATTGCTGGATGCGCCGCGATCGCGCGCGGTCGAGGCAGCGGCGGCCGCAAGCGGAGTCGCAGCCGGCGAGCCGTGTTCACCTACCTCGCGAACGCGATGAAGAGCGGCGACCGCGAGGTGCCGTATTCGCTGGTGAGTGCCGTCGATCCCGCGTCTGGTCGCTCGCGGTGCGTGGCGGTCCGGCTTTAGCCGGACCTACACGCGGACCTGCCGATCCGATCGTCGTCAACGACTGGACCGCGCAGCGAGCTCGGCGTCACGCGTCGGCGATCCGCTTGTCGCTCGACTACTACGTCTGGCAGGAGCCGGGACAACTCGTCACGCGGAGTGCGGACTTTCAGGTGGCGGCGATCGTGCCGATCGCGGGCCTCGCCGCCGATCGCGATCTGGCGCCCGTCTATCCGGGGATCACCGAGGCGAAGAGTCTCGCGAACTGGGATCCGCCGTTTCCGATCGATCTGCGGCGAATCGGCCGCCGCGACGAAGACATACTGGGACCGCTATCGCACGACGCCGAAGGCGTTCATTTCCACTCGAAGCGGGACAGCGGTTGTGGAAGTCGCGCTTCGGCGACCGGATCGTCGTATGCGCATGGCGTCGGCTGCCGATGTTCACGAGACCGCTTCGCGACGGCGCTGCGCGCCCGCATCAACCCCGTCGGAGTTTGGAGTCATCGCGCTGCCCGTGCGCGAGCAGGGACTCCGCGCGGCCCGCGGCGCCACGGATTTCGGCGAGTAAGCTCACCTACTTCAGCTTCTTTCTGGTCGCGTCCGCGTTGCTGCTGGCGGCGCTGTTCTTCCGGCTCACGGTGGAGCAGCGGGCGCGCGAGACCGGACTGCTGCGCGCCGTCGGCTATCGGTCCGGCGCGCGTGCGGCGGCTCTTTCTCGCCGAGGGCTTCGTGCTTGCGTGCGCGCGGCGCGGTCGTCGGCATCGCCGGCGCGATCGGCTACGGCGCGCTGATGATGGCCGGACTGCGGACGTGGTGGTCGGGCGCGGTCGGCACGACGTCGCTGACGCTGCACGTGACGGCGGCGTCGCTCGCCGCCGGTGCGGCGGGTGCGGTGATCGCGGCGATGGTGTGCATCTGGTGGACGCTGCGGCGCTTGTCGCGGATCTCGAGCGCAGTCTGCTGGCTGGGCAATGTGGCGCGAACCGGCTATCGCGGCCTGCGGCGCTTCGGCGTGCGGCTCGGCGATCGCGCTCAGTCGCGCATGCGCAATCGTCGTCGCTGGCGCGCTCGTCGTCGCCGGCTTCGCCGGACGGACTCGATCGGCACGGCGGCGTTCTTCGGATCCGGGACGCTGCTCCTCGTCGCCGGCTTGTGCGGCGTCGCGGCGATCCTCCGCCGGCCGCCACGTACTCGCGCTCGACGGCGCCGGCTGGCGGCGCGCGTGGCACGCATCGGCCTGCGCAATGCCGGCGACCGGCCCGGCCGCAGCATTCTGGCGATTGGCGTGATCGCGTCCGCCACGTTCCTGCTCGTCGCCGTCGGCGCCTTCCGGCGCGAGGCGCCGGCCGTCGAGCGATCGGCACTCGGGCACCGGCGGCTATCAGCTGCTCGTCGATCTGCTGCTGCCGCTCGTCAACGATCCCAACAGTCGCGACGGTCACGAGGCGCTCGGGCTTGCCGATGGGCGACCCGGTTCGCATCGATCCGTTCCGCGTGCTGCCGGGAGACGATGCGAGCTGCTTGAACTCTGTATGAGCCGACGAACCCGCGCAGTTCTCGGCGCGACGCAGGCAGTTCATCGCAGCGGCCGCTTCGCGTTTCAGGCGTCGCTCGCCTCGACAGACGCCGAGCGCGCGAACCCGTGGCTGCTCCTGAATCGAGATCTGGGAGCGCGGCGTCGTTCCGGTGATTGCCGACGCCAACTCGATGACCTACGTCCTCCACAAGAGTCTCGGCGACGAGCTCATCGTCAGTCGCGGAGACGAGCGAGGTTCGCCTGCGTCTGGTCGCCGCGTTGGCCGACAGCATCTTTCAGCGAGAGCTGGTGATGGCCGACGCGAACTTCGTCCGTCTGTTTCCGGAGCAGGAGGGTATCGGTTCCTGCTCGTCGACGGCGGGCTCCGGAGCCTCGAGCAGGGCGCCAGCGACCTCGGCGCCGACGTCGAGAGCACCGCCGCGCGGCTCGCCGAGTTTCACACGGTCGAGAACACCTACCTCTCCACGTTTCAGGCGCTCGGTGGTCTCGGCCTGCTCGTGGGCACGCTCGGGCTGACCGCCGTCGTGCTGCGCAACGTGCTGGAGCGCCGGCGCGAACTGGCGCTGCTCGGCGCGGTCGGCTACCGCCGCGTCCGACATCTTCCTCATCGTCATCGCCGAGAATGTCTGCTGCTGGTCGGCTGGGGTTGGCGATCGGCACGGTGTGTGCGCTCGTGGCGATCGCTCCGGCCGCGCTCGAGCGCGGCGGGCGCCTGCCGGTGACCGCCGGCGGCGCCATGCTTCTGTTTGCGGTGTTTCTCGCGGGCCTGTTATCGTCTGTCGTGGCTACGCGAGCGGCGCTGCAGCACGCCGCTGCTCGAGGCGTTGCGATCGGAGTAGGGAACGCTTGATGGCAGCCAACGCAGAGGAACGCAAAGGTACCGCGAAGAGCGACCGAGAGCGATAGCACGACCTATTGCGCGCATTTGCGCGCCGTGCGTTCTTGTCTCCGTGCTGCTGCTCGGTCTCTCGCCGTTTCGCGTCGTCGTCCGCCGAGAACTGGCCGCAGTGGCGCGGACCGTCGCTCAACGGCCTGAGCGCCGAGAAGAACCTGCCCGTCCGCTGGTCGAAAACCGAGAACATCACCTGGAAGCTCGCGCTGCCCGGCCTGGTCCGGCTCGACGCCGATCGTCTGGGGCGATCGCATCTTTCTGAGCGTCGCCGACGATCTGCGGCACCGCGAGGGCGACAACCTGTTCCTCTGGTGCATCGATCGGACCAACGGGCACCGTGCTGTGGAAGCGGCCGCTCGGCGGCGGCAACCATCAGGAGCGGAAGCAGAACATGTCGTCGCCGTCGCCGGTCACCGACGGCAAGCGCGTGTGGGTGATGACCGGCACCGGCATCCTGAAGGCGTTCGACTTCGACGGCGACGGAGCTCTGGACGCGCGACATCCAGAAGGACTACGGCCGGTTCGGGCTGAACTGGGGCTACGGTTCGTCGCCGCTGCTGCATCGGCGATGCGCTGTACGTGCAGGTGCTGCACGGCATGCGCACCGACGATCCGTCGTACGTGCTGCGCATCGACACGGCGACCGGCAAGACGCTGTGGCGCGTCGAGCGGCCGACGCAGCGCGCGGTTCGAATCGCCGGACGCCTACACGACGCCGGCGCTGCTGCAATACGGCAGCGACGACGCGAGATCGTCGTCACCGGCGGCGACGTCGTGACCGGCCACGATCCGGCGACCGGCAAGGAACTGTGGCGCGCCAACGGCCTCAATCCCGACAACGACGGCAGCTACCGCATCGTCGCGTCGCCGGTCGTCCACGGCGACCTGATCGTCGCGCCGTCGCGCGAGCGGCCGATGCTCGCGCTCAAGGCGGGCGGCCGCGGCGACGTCACGCAAGTCGCACGTGCTGTGGTCGTTCGACGAACGGCCCCGACGTGCCGACGCCGGTCACCGACGGCACCTATCTCTACGTCGATCAACGATCGCGGCATCATGTGGTGCCTCGACGCGAAGACGGGCAAGGAGATCTACGGGCGCCAGCGGCTGCGGCCGGCCACCTACAGCGGTTCGCCGGTGCTCGCGGACGGGAAGATCTACGTCACCAACGAAGACGGCGTGACGCGTCGTCGTGAAAGCCGGACCGACGTTCCAGGTGCTCGCGCGAAAACGATTTCGACGACTACACGCTCAGCTCGCCGGCGGTCTCGGAGGGACAGATCTTCATTCGAACCGCCACGCATCTCTACTGCATCGGCAAACGAACCGGCATAACGAGCGTGACGGCAAAGCGATTACTCATCGCGATCGCCGTCACGATAGCGACGGCGACGACGCCGCGCGCGGCCGAGCGTGCCGAATCCGGCCGTGACCGGTCCAGTAAGCGGAGGCTACGCGCGGGCAGGCATTCGGTGCGCTCCCGGCCGCGAGCCTCAGCGCGAGCGGCTACAGCGAGGCCGAGTACTTCGCCGCTCGGCACCGCGACCTCATACGACAAGACGGCGAGTGGGGCGTCGACGGGCTCTGGTCCGTCAAGCCGGCCAAAACGGCCGACTTCAAGGTTCGGATGCTCGTGCGCCGTCCCACCGACGCCGCACGGTTCAACGGCATCGTCGTCGTCGAGTGGCTGAACGTGACGGCGATGGCTCGAAGGCGCGGCCGACTACATGCCAGATGAGCGAGGAGATCGAGCGCGAGGGATACGCGTGGGTCGGCGTCGGCGCGCAGGCATCCGGCGTGAACGCGCCGCGGACCGGGCTCAAGGCCTGGGACGCCACGCGCTACGAGTCGCTCGGTGCATCCCGGCGACGCGCTACTCGTACGACATCTTCTCGCAGATCGCGCAGGCGGTCGCTGCATCCGAAGGGTGATCGATCCGCTCGGCGGACTGCGCATTCGTCACATCCTGGCGACCGGACGTTCGCAGTCGGCGTTCCGGCTCGTCACCTACATCAACGCCGTGCATCGGCAGGCAGCGCTGTTCCAGCGGCTATCTCGTTCACAGCCGCGGCGCAACGCGTGCGGGTCTGACGGCCGAGCAGCTGTCGCCGCGATCCGACGCCGATTCCGGCCGGCGCGCACATCCGCACCGACCTCGACGTGCCGGTGCTCGATCGTGCAGACCGAAGGCGACATGGTGACGCTGCGCGCGCATCTGACGCATCAGCCGCCGAGCGCGCGCTATCGCCGCTGGGAGATCGCCGGCGCCGCGCACGCCGAATCGCCGCGCTGGGTCGCGGAAGTGCCGCCGCCGCTCGACATGGGGCAGGGCTGCAAGGATCCGATCAACAGCGCGCCGCATCACGCGGTGGTGAAGGCCGGCGCTGCGCGCGCTGACGCGCTGGGTCCGCGACGGCGTCGCCGCCAGCCGCAGTCGCCAGCGATCGAACTCGCCGATCCGCGCTGCCGCCGATCCGATCGTGCGCGATGCGCATCGGCAACGCCAAGGGCGGCATCCGGCTGCCGGAAGTCGAAGCGCCGACTGCGACGCTCGACGGACGGCGCAACGACGTCGCTGCGCCGGCGCCCGGCGCGCAGAACTTCTGTTTCCTGTTCGGCCACACCGTGCCGCTCGAGCCATCGGCGCTGGCGACGTCTGTATCCGACGCACGACGCGTTCGTGAAGAAGTTCACCGCCGCGGTCGATGCGCTCGAGCGCGACGGGTACTGGTTGAAGCCAGAGGCGGATCAAGCGCGGAAGGCCGCGGCCGACTCACGGGTTGGCCGGTAAACCGAGGTCCCTGGAACGCGAGGCTTTAGCCGAGCGGGTGCGGCAGCCGTGTTCGGTCGTGGCGAGGCTTCGCCGGACGCCCTGACAGCACACTTGTTACACCGGACCATTCCTGCCGGATCTGGACGAGCGTGCGACGAAGGAATCCACTCGACCCTACACGAGATGGGTGTATATAAATGCCCTGAATCAAGAGATCCAACACGGAAGTCCCGGTGGGTGCGTGGGAGTGGGATCTTGCGACCGGCGAGTCGTCCTGGTCGGATGGCATTTACAGACCTGTTGGGGCTTGCGCATGGAGAGGGACGCGCCCATGTCGACGACTTTGTCCGCTTCATTCATCCCGACGATCGCCAGAGAGTTCTGAACGATGTCGAGTCCGCGATCAGAAGGGCGACGACTACTACGGCGAATTCCGCGTAATCCGGGGTGACGGCTGTCGTCGTGTGGCTGTCATCCAAGGGCCGCCGTGTTCGCGATGCATCTGGCGCCGAGCGCATCATCGGCGTGAACACTCAACGTTACCGAGCGCAAGCGAGCCGAGCAGGCGGTTCTAGAGAGCGAGGACCGTCTGCGCACCGCCTTTGACCATTCGACGATCGGCATGGCGCTGGTGGCAAGCGATGGCAGCTTCCACTCAAGTCAATCAATCGTTGTGCACGTTGCTCGGCTACTCCGAACACGAACTGCTGGCCACCACTCTTCGAGCCCTCACTCACACGCAGGACGTGGACGCCGCCCTGGCATACAGCCGCCAGCTTCTGGCTGGCGAGACAAAGCGCGTTTCAAATGGAGAAGCGCTATCAGCATAAAAGCGGCCGCATCGTGTGGACGATGATGAACGATCTCGCTGCTGCGGGAACAGCAACCATCAGCCCCTGTTCTTCATCTCCCGAGATCCTAGACATCACTGAACGCAAACGGGCCGAGTTGCGGTTCCACATCCCAATACGCCATCTCGCGCGCATTCTCGCGGGAGCGCCATCCGTGGCCGACGCAGCGCCGCGGCGGTCCTTCGAGCGATCTGTGAGCCGCTCGAGTGTGAACTCGGTGAGATGTGGGTGCCAGATCCCAGCGGCGATCATTTGACGTTGCTTGGCGGCTGGAGCCAGGCAGCGAGCGAATTGTTGGAATTCGCGTCCACCAGCCGCCAATTCACGTTCTATCCCGATGCCGGGCTTCCCGGCCGCATCGGCAAAGCCGCCAGCCTGCTTGGATTCCGAGCCTGGCCGACGATAGCAACTTCTTGCGCGACTCGTTGGCCGGCACGGCAGGTTTCACCAGCGGGTTTGGCTTTCCGGCGCTGGTTGGCGATCCAGACGGTTGCGGTGCTGGTGATCTTCAGCCGCGAGGCTCGGGAGCGAGATGCAGACCTGCTTCGAGCAGACGCTCAGTCTTGGCGATCAGATTGGACAGTTCATTGAGCGCCGACAAGCCGAGGAGGCGCTGCGGGTATCCGAAGACAAGTTCTCCAAAGTCCGCTCGAGCCCAGACGCCTTCATTATTGGCCGTCAGGCGGACTGGCATGATCCCTGGACGTCAACGAGCGATGGACGGAGATGCTTGGCTACGCGCGCGATGAAAGCGGTTGGGCGATACTGTGTCCGGAACTGCGCATCTTCGAAGGATGATCGAGACCGATACGCAGCTGCTCTCCTCGTGAGAGCGCACGGGTCGGCGCGCGACGTCGAGATCGATTGTCGAAGGAAGTCAGGTGAAATCCGGAATGCCTCGATCTCTGCCGGAACCGATCGTCGTCAGTGATGAGCCGTGCCTGCCGCTCATCCTTCGCGACATCACTGAGCGCAAACGGACCGAGGAAGTGCTCCGCCGCAATGAGCAGGCCTGCGCGAGAGCCACGCCCGGATTGAAGATCTGGTTGGGCGCCTGATCGTCGCCCAGGAAGAGGAGCGTAAAGTTCTTGCGCGTGAGTTACATGACGATGTGAACCAACAACTGGCCGTGCTGGCGATCGAGACATCAGCCATCTCAAACAGACATTGTCGGAACTGGATGGCGGTATTCAGGAACAGATCGCCAGGCTCAGCAACGGCGTGGCTCTCGAGCGTGTCCGGTCAGTGTCGCATGAGTTGCATCCCGACGTGTCTCTCCTCCAGCACGTCGGGCTTGCCGCTTCGCCTTGAGTTCCCATTGCGAGTGAGTTCTCCAGTCGGGAAGGAATTGCGATCGGGTTCGACATTCGGGAAGGTGTCGACGCTGTCTCGCCCAGCGGCACCGTGCCTGTACCCGAGTGGCGCAGGAATCACTGCGAAACATCACCCAAGCATCTGCGGGCGCGCAGCGCCGTTGGTGGGCTGTCGACAGACGACGCGACGTCGTCGCGAGCTGCGGGTCAGTGATCAAGGCGTTCGGATTCGACCTCAGCGTCAACTGCTTGAGAGCCGCGGACTCGGGCTACTCAGCACATGGAGGTGGAGCGAGGTCAGAGTTTCTCCGTGGCAGTCTGGAGGTCGCTGCGCGTCCCGGCGCGGGGACTGGGAATTGAAAGTGCGAATTCTCACTGAGGTATCGGACGATGGGCAAGCTAAGGGTCCTGTTGGCTGATGATCGCTAACAATCGTCGCCGAGGGGTTGCGACTCCCGCTGGAAGACGACGCTCGATCTTGTCGGAATAGTCGGCGACGGCCGCGCCATGGTCGACGCCGCTCGCAAACTGAGTCCGGACGTCGTCGTCGCGAGCCGTTTCGATGCCAGCTTCGCTGGGCGCGCCCCCGACGCGCGCCCGTCAGCTCAAAGAAGATGGCTCCACGGCCAAGGTCATCTTTCTGACGGTGATGCATATGGACCTTCAGCTCGTAGCCGCAGGCGTTGCGCGCCGGGGCTTCTGGCTACCTCGTCAGCGTCCGGCCTGGCGAAGAACTCATCGCCGCGTGATTCATAAAGTAGTGAACGGCGAGCATTGAATCACGCCGAAGCCGCGTTGAGCGCGGCGGAGCGTGACATGGCCAGCCAAAGCCTGAACGTGATCACTAGAACGCAGCTTCCAGCTCACGAGTCCGCGACCTCCGGAACGATAGCCGTACCAGATCCACAGCGCGAGCGAAGCCGTGTCCTTCACGAACATCCGGTTGCCGACGATCGTCGGCTGCGCCCACGTGGCGCTGTCGGCGGCACGCGTGCAGCGCTTCACCGGCGCGAAGCTGGCGGCGCGTCGCATCGGCGACGAGCAGCTCCGCCATCGTCCTTCAGCAGGAACAGCGACGTCGCCGGCGAACAGAGATGGCGGCGTTCGACGCCTGGCGCGGCGGGCTGGTCCAGATCGTCTTGCCGCGTCTTCGCGTCGAGCGCGAAGAACTGCCCGCTGTTCCGGTGCGACAGGCCGAACAGGCGGTCGCGGACGATGACCGCCGTTGGTCATGTAAGGGCGACGTCGCGCGTTCTCCCAGACGTTCTCTGTCGTCCACTGCGCGCCGCGCTTCGATCGGCTTGAAGGCGGTCACGCCTTTTCGAGTCCGGACACGATCGACCGTCGTCGCCGTAGAAGATCGGCGTGATCACGTTCTGCGTGTACGTCGGTCGAGAACGGACGCTTCCACAGCAGCTCGCCGGTGGCTTCGGCGACGCCGACGACAGTTCTCCTGCGTGAACACGATCGACCTGGCGCGTGCCGCCGAACTCGGCGACGATCGGCGAGCCGTAGCACGGACCGTCGCCGGTCCATCGCCATTTGACCGCGCCGGTGTCGACGGATCGAACGCGGTGAGCGCGCCTGGTTGTGGCCGCCGACGTGCACGATGACCAGGCCGCGATCGACGAGCGGCGACATCGCCGTGTGGTAGAGCGGCTCGACGGGCGGAGCGGCCGTCTGCCACCGCCGCTTGCCGATCTGCCGCGTTGAACGCCGTCACGATGCCGGTCATGCCGAGCGTGTAAGACTTGAGCCGCCGGCGAAGGTCGGCGTCGATTTTCGGTCCCTTTTCGTGACGCGCGGCCGCGGAATTGCACCTTGAACGGCGCCGGCATAGCTCGTGTGCCCAGATCTCCTTGCCGGCTGTCGGCATCAAGCGCGGCGCAGCACTTCGTTGTCGCCGCGGCGCGAGAACATGATAGACGCGGTTGCCGACGAGGATCGGCGTACGCGTAGCCGATCCCGACGTCGACCTTCCACTTTCGCGTGAGCGCGTCAGGGCCAGGCCTTCGGCGCGCGTGAACGATCGCGATGGCGCCGTCGCGGATTGGGTCCGCGCCACTGCGGCCAGTCGGCGGGCCGTGCTCTGCGGCGAGCGAGCTCGTATCCACCGCAGATCGCAGCAGCTCGGATCCGCCACGAAGGCACGAAGGCACGAAGCCATGCTGACAACGATCTGTCGTGCTCTTACGTGCTTCGTGCAGCTCATGGTTTCTGGCTTTGATCGCGAAGACGTCCTTCAAGCCCGCGGATGATGATGGTGCCGTCGGAAATGGCCGGCGTCGCCATCACCACCTGCCCCACGTGGTTCGGTCGCGAGCAGCTCATGCTGTCGGCCCGGCCTCGACGACGACACGTCGCCGTCTTCGCTCGTGAGATAGATCTTGCCGTCGGCGGCGACGGGCGACGCGCTGGAACGATCCGCCGCCGGCCCGACGCGCTCCTGGTAGACGCGCTGCCCGTGCCGGACGTCGTAGGCGGCGAGCACGCCGTTGATCTGCAGCGACGTAGAGCTGGTCGCCGTAGATGACCGGCGTCGGGATGTAGGGTCCGCCGCGCGTCGTGCTCCACGCGATCGACGCGCTCTGCGTCTGATCGCCCTTGAGCGTGATGTCGCCCGGTCGCGCCCGGCTTGATCGCGAAGATCGGCTGCACGCCGCGATAGCCGTTGGTGACGATGACGAGGTCCGGGTCCGACGATCGGCGTCGGAATCGCGATCTCGGAATTGCCCGACAGCCGCCACAGCTCCTTGCCGTTCGCCGGATCGTAGCCGCGCGTGAACGTCGGTGGCCTGCGTGACGAGCTCGGCGCGCCCGTTCGCTCTCGAAGATCGCCGGCGTCGACCACGACGGAATCTCTTCGCGCGGCCGTGCGCCACACGGGCTGCGCCGGTCGCGACGTCGAACGCGGCGATGAACGAGTTCTTCTGGATGTCGCACTGGACGATCACCAGGTTCTTCCAGATGATCGGCGAGCTGCCGATGCCCCACTCGTAGTCGGGATCGTAGAACCAGCCGGCGTTCGAGCACGCCGAGGTCGCGCGTTCCAGAGCAGCTTGCCGTCGATGTCGTACGCGTAGAGCCCTTCGGATCCGAACGACACGATCGACGCGCCGGCCGTCGGTGACCGGCGTCGCCGACGCCTGGCTCGATTTCGGATGGCGCTTCGTCTTCGGCATGCCTTCGTGCGCGACGCGCTCCCACAGCGACCTTGCCGGTGCGCTTGTCGAGCGCGATCAGCTGCCACGATGTGCTTCGACACGTCCTTCGCCGGCTCGACGTCGCCGTAGAGGCCGGTGCGGATGCCGGCGGTCGGATCGCTGCTGACGGCGGTCGAGACGAACACGCGATCGCCCCACACGATCGGGCTCGACACCGCGACGCCGGCGACCGGCGTCTTCCACGACGACGTTCTCGCTGGTCGGCGACGTTCCAGGTGACCGCGGTCGGCGATCCGTCGGCAACGCCAGACGCGTGCGGGCCCGCGGAACATCGGCCAGTTCTGGGCCGACAGGGCGCTGAGACGTGATCAGCGACAGTACGGCACTACCACGGAGAGACACAGGCGGAAACACATCCAACGGTGGTCACGGATTTTCCTTACGAAGTAGCCCGTGGTCTCTGTTCGTGTCCGCGTCCTCCGTGGTTAACGCTCTGGCGGCAGCTTCGCGCCGGCTTTTTCGAGCAGCGCGACGACGTCCGTCAGCTTCGCCCGCGTCGCCGCCTGGAGCGCGGCCTTCAGCGCCTCGGCGGAAAGCCGCCGTGCTCGCAGCAGCAGGCGGACGACGTCGGTGTGCTGCGGCTTGCGATCCATGGCGGGACTGACGGCCCACGTGAGCGCCGTCGCGTTGTAGAACGTGTCCTTCATCGTGACGTCGGCGCCCCGCTCGAGCAGCACCTTCACGACGTCGACGTGACCGCGATCCGCGGCGAACGACAGCGCCGTGCGGTCGTAGCGGGAACTTAGTGTTGACGTCCACGCCCTCGTCGAGGAGCTTTCGACCGCCGCCGCGTCGCCCTGCGCGACGGCGTCGGAGAAGCGCGTCAGCTTTTTCGGAGGCGGATTGCGCGCGCGGAATAGCCCAGCACACGAACGCAAAGGCACGCCGAAGGTAACTGCGAAACGAGCCTTCTTCATAGCTCGCGAGCGGTGGGGCTTCCACGCCGGTCGCGCCTGAAGGTAGCAGTCACCATCGCCGCGCCGATCGGACGCCAGCAGGAAGCCGACGTAGAGCATCGGGCTCATCGGCGTTCTTGGGCGGATGAATGAACGGCGCTGATCGGCGACGTTCACGATCGGCGCGCCGCCGAAGACCAGCGGCATCACGTAGAGCGGTGGCAGCCCGCCGGCCTTGAACGCCCAGATGATGCACGCCGCGCCGGCGGCGCCGGCGCGCGCCGGCGATGGTCGCCGCGATGAGCCCGTTGGTGTTGAAGTTCGAGAGCGAGCCTTGCGCCGACAGCGCCGGCGACCGGCACGATGACGCCGATCAGGAAGTACGCGACGCCGACGCACAACAACGCCTTCGAGTGGATTGCCGAGCTGCGTCTGCGACCGAGATAGCAGCAGCGCGCCCATACGCGCCCCAGGACAGCACGGCCCCTGCCACAAAGATCACCCATCCCATACGCGTCCTCGCTGCTGGTGTGGTCGTTACGGCCATTGGTGGTGGTCAGCGGATTGTAGCGCACGATCGAGCAGCGGCGAGGTGGCGATCGTCGTCGCCAGCGCCATCAGCACCAGCATCGTGAACAGCGCCGGCGAGATCACGCCGAGGTCGAGGCCGACGTTCAGCACGATCAGCTCCATCAGGCCGCGCGTGTTCATCAGGATGCCGAGGCCGGCGGCCTGTCGCGCAGTCGCATGCCGGAGGCGCGGCGGCGACGAAGGTCGCCGCCGAACTTCCCGGCCGTGGCCACGACGATGATGAGCAGCGCAGACGAGCCAGTCGAACGCCGCCGGCGACGCAGGCCGATCTCGCGTCCGCATCCCGGTGAACGCGAAGAACGCCGGCAGCAGCAGGATGGTGACGAGCGTCGCTCGATGCTCGCGGTCCAGCGTGCGCGCGACGGCGCTGTCGTGCGGCAGGATCGCGCCGAACAGGAACGCGCCGAAGATCGCGTGGACGCCGATCGCCTCGGTGACGAGCGCGGACAGCGGCGACGCCGGCGAGCGTCACGACGAGCGCCCGCCAGGCGCCGGCGTTCGCTCCGCGGCGACGAGCCGCGCGGATCAGCGGCCTGACGCCGAGACAGCATCACGCGCGATGAACGCGAGCGTCAGCAGCACGACGACGACAGCGCTCCTGCTCTGCGCCTCGGCGACGCCGACGACGAACGCCAGCAAGCACCACGCGGTCACGTCGTCGACCGCCGCGCACGTCAGCGCGACGACGCCGAGCTCGAGTGCGTCATCCCGCGATCCGTGAGGATGCGCGCGAGCACCGGAAACGCGGTGATCGACATGGCGACGCCGATGAACAGCGCGAAGCTGGTGAACGGCACGTCGCTGGTCGAGAACCGCGGGTAGAGATAGAGCGCCAGCGTCGGTGCCGAGGACGAACGGCGCCACGATGCTCGCGTGCGAGATCGCGACGGTGGCATGCGCGCCGCGAGCCGCACGCGATCGAGGTTGAGCTCGAGGCCGACGAGGAACATGTAGAGGACGACGCCGATCTGCGCGATGAGCGTCAGCGCCGGCGTGATCGAGTCGGCAGCACGAACGCGCCAACGCCGGCGCGACGCGGCCGAGCAGCGACGGTCCGAGCATGATGCCGGCGAGGACTTCAGCCGATCACCGGAGGCTGTCGCACACGCGACAGGAGCACGCCGGAGCAGCCGCCCGAGCGCGATCACCGCGGCCATCGCCAGCAGAGGTGGACGGCGAGATTGGTCGCAGCGGCGCGTCGCGGCGCGCGATCTCGATCGGCACGTCCGGCGTCAGCGGCGCGCTCAGCGTTGCCGCCGAGCACGGACGACGACGAAGAAAATCGCGCGCGGCGGCCGCCAGCATCGCGGCGTAGGCGCCGATGGCGCGCCACGGGAGCACGGCCCGAACGTTTAACAGTTTCCTTATGCAATTCGAGTAGACTCGGTCGGCGAAGAAGCGTCCTCATGCGTGTGCGAATCGCATCGCTCACTATTCTCATCTCAACCGGCGTCCTCATCGCAGGCCCGCTCGCTCTCCAGGACAAAGGCGGTCAGGAAGAATACGGACCGTGCGAGCTCGTCGACAACTGGCCGCAGCCGCTGCCCGACGGCGCCGACGGCGTCAAGCACGCCGGCTGGACGTGGGGATCGGTCGGCGCCGTCTACGCCGAGACGCCGGATCGCATCTGGATCGCGCAGCGCGGTGAGCTGCCGCTGCCCGACGGCGCGAAGCCGTGGACGCCGCACAGCCTGCTGCAGCCGCCGCAGGCACCGCCACCGGCAACACCGACGGCCTCAGCGCGACCTGCGAGCCGACGGCGAAGCGCGGCTGGGAGCGCCGCTGGCATCACTCCGTGTTCGTCGTCGATCGCAACGGCAAGATCGTGCAGGACTGGCCGTATCATCGAGAAGATGTTCAGCCGCGGATCCGTGCGGGCGCGGCCCGCACAAGATCAAGATGAACCCGTACGATCGCGACAAGCACGTCTGGATCATCGACGACCAGCTGCACGTGATCTGGAAGTTCACCTACGACGGCAAGCTGGTGATGACGCTCGGCACGATCGGCGAAGCGTGGGCGCGACGGCCGGCAAGCTGTTCGACCGGCCGACCGACATCGCCTGGCTGCCCGGACGGCACGCTTCTTCATCAGCGACGGCTACGGCGGCGTGCGCGTCGCGAAGTTCGACAAGGACGGCAAGTTCCTGATGGACTGGGGATCGGCGCCGAAGGATCCGCGCAACCCGGGACCGAACGAGTGGAACACGGTCCACAGCATCCAGATCAGCAAGGACCGCAAGCTCTACGTCGTCGATCGCGGCCACCGCCGCATCCAGGTGTTCGACGAGAACGGCAAGTTCCTCGACATGTGGACCACCGGCGTGCGGTCGCAGCCCTACGCGCACCTGATCACGACGGATCAATTCCTGTGGGAGTCGGACGGCGGCACGAACCGGATCGTCAGACTACGACCTGAACGGCAAGTATCTGTACGGCTGGGGCAGACCTGGCGGGCAGCCGGGTCAGTTCAACGGCCCGCACTCGATCACCACCGATCAGGACGGCAATCTGTATCTGGCCGAAGTGTTCAACGGCCGCGTGCAGAAGTTCCGGCCGAAGCCGGGCGCGGACAAGGCCGAAGATGGTCGGGCAGGAGCAGCGCTACACGGGAGCTAGCGCGCGTCGGGATTGGGCTAGGGCTAGGGGTTAGTTCAGAGGATTAGGGATTAGCCGGCGCCTAGATCCGATAACCCCTAAGCCCTAACCCCTGCTCGTCAGTCGCGTGAGCGCGTAGAGGCACGAAGTTGACGCCGATCGCGTAGCCCTCGGGCGAGAACAGGGCGAAGTATTCCCGGTTCTCGCCCTCTCGCTCCCAGGTGTCGGCGATGTCGGTGTTGTGGGTCATCACGACCATCAGCCGGCCCTTCTCGTCGTGAATCCCTTGAAGGTGACGACTTGCGCTGTCGGGTCCGCGCTCGACGTGCGGCCGCCGCTGCGGTACCAGAAGCTGATCGCCGGCACCTGCGGCATCCGCTTCACGTCGTGCAGCGTGTGCATGATCGGCTCGTCCAGGGTGACGTCGACGATCGGATACTGGTGCGGCGGCAGCACGAGGCCGATCTGCTCGACCCAGCGCTCCCACGCGTAAGAGCCCCAGAAGTCGTCGACCCAGAGGAATCCGCCCTTCAGCAGGTAGTTCCGCAGCGCCTTGATCTCGTCGTCGTTGAAGCGCACCGTGCCGACGTCCTCCATGAAGAGCAGCGGACAGCGCGCAGAGCAGCGGATCGGTGAGCCGGACGACGACGTGCGTCGGCTGCGCGTCGGGATTCAGCTTGACGCGCATCGAACGTGAGCTCGGCGAGCCGCACGGAGAAGTTGTTGTCGGCGCCGGGATAGTCGGTGCCCCAGCCGCTGCCGCTCGCCTCGCGCGTGACGCTGCTGTAGAAGCCGCGGCAGTAGTTGAACGATCCGTCGAAGTCGGCGCGCGAGGCGAAGGCCGGCGGGCCGCCGCGCCAGTAGCCGCCGGTGGGTCCGCCCACCCAGATGCGCTGGGCGTAGACGGTTGCGGCAGCCAATCCGGCGAAGGCCGCTCGCGAAGCCGATGAGACGACGTCGCGCGCGCATGATCTTTGTTTGTAGAGGCTCGACCCATGCGTGCCCGGGGCGGATGCAGATCCGCCCTACGTGTGTCTAGAATGTCAGGGTCGGCGGCCCTCTGGCAATACCAACTCGTTGTGCTTGTCGGGCGCCTCATCGAGCGGCGTGCCCTCGTTCCAGGTGGGAATCGGCGCCTTTCCGGGCGGATAGAGCGATTCCATCGGCGCCCACACGGAATCGACGCGATCGGTGAACAGATCGCCGATCAGCAGATCGGTCACCGTGCCGCGCAGGTGCGGGTAGTTGCGGACGAAATTGCCGAAGCTGAACCCGTCGTAGTACTGCTCGCAGACGAGCCGGCGCATCCGATCGACGCCTTGATTGAAGACCGGTCCCCACTTGCCGAGCTGCGCGCGCTGAGATGTCGTCCGCTGGCGAGACCCTCGACGATGGCGTCTGCGGCCATTTCGCCCGAACGCAAGCGCGAGCAGGACGCCCGACGAGTAGAGCGGATCGAGAAAGCCCCACGCGTCGCCGATCATCACCCAGCCGTCGCCGGCGACTTGCGTGGCGCGATACGAGTAGTCCTTCGTCGCGAAGTAGCCGGTCACGCGGGTGCGCGGCCGCGATCGCGCTCCTTCACGGCCGTGACACCGATCGACTTCCTCCTGATAGGTCTGTTCGTAGCCTGCGCGGTTCTTGAACAGATAGTCGAACGGCGCGACCACGCCGACGCTGACGATGTTGTTGTGCTGCGGGATGTGCCAGAACCATCCGTTCTTGTTCGCCGTCTGCAGCACCATCGTCGCGCCCTCGTCGCGGCCGGTGTCGCGATAGGCGCCCTCCCAGTAGGTCCAGATGGCGCCCTTGTTCAGGACCGGATCCCAGACGCGGAGGCGCAGGCGATTCTGAATCAGCCCGGCCTGCCCGCTGGCGTCGACGACCACGCGCGCGTGGACGTCGCGCCGCTTGCCGCCCTCTTCCTGAATCGTGACGCCCGTCGCGCGCCGATCGCCTTCGAAGATCAGCACGTCGACGACGCGAACGCCTTCGTGGACGTCGACGCCGTGCTCGCGCGCGTTGTCGAGCATCATCTGGTCGAACTCGCTGCGCACGACCTGCCAGGTCTGCGAGCACTCGTGCGGCTTGTTGTCCCAGAAGTAGAACGGCGCCGACAGCTTGCCGCTCGCGTTGACGAACTGCACGCTGTAACTTCTTGACGAAGTGGCTCTGCTGCATCTTCGGCAGCATGTTCGAGCCGCTTGAGCACCCAGTAGGTTTCGGGAATCAGCGATTCGCCGATGTGGAAGCGCGGAAAGCGCTCACGCTCGAACAGCGCGACGCTGCACGCCTTGCTGCGCCAGCAGCGGTGTGGACACGGTGGACACCGGCGGGTCCGCCGCCAATCACAACAACATCAGGCATGATTCGGTGCCGATAGACGTTTGACGATTTCTTCCGGGATCTCGACGGCGCGCATCGTCGGCGTCTTGCGGACGCAGGCGATGGTCATCGTGCCCGCGGCACCTTGCTGATCGTCCTTTTTGACGATGCACTCGTAGCGGATGGTCTTGCGCGACATCTCGGCGATGCGCAGGTGGACGTCGATCTCGTCCTCGAAGCGCAGCGCGCGCTGGAAGTCGAAGGAGGCGGCGACACGCGGCCAGCCGAACTCGCTGCTCGGGCGGATGGATGCTGAGCCCGGCCTGCGCGCCAGAGCGCGTGCTCGGCTTCCTCCATGTAGCGGAAGAACCAGCTGAAATGGACGATGCCGGCAACGTCCGGTTTCGTAGAACTGGACGCGGCGATTGCAGGATGAATTCGCGCGCCGGCACTACGATGTGCGAATTCCCACGTGTTCGGGCCGGAAGAATCGCGGAAGCAGGGTGTCGACGCGCAGCAGGCCCTCGCGCGTCAGAGACGACGTTCGTCGTTGGCCTCGCGCAGGTAGCCATCGCTGCCTGCAGCGAGGCGAATTCGGCCTGGAACCGCTGCAGGATGTCGGCGCCGTAAGTTCTCCCGCGAAATACGACGGGCGGATGCTCCCGAGTTTGAGCTGCAGCACGAGCTCGCGAATCAGCCGCTCGTCCGTCGTCGGCCGGTAGGCGCGGCTCGAGCGGAATCTCGCCGCGGCCGACGGCCTCGCTGTAGGTCTCCCACGTGTCCTGGTTCTGCATGTGGACGCCGTTGACGTGGCCGAACGACGCGACGCCGAGGCCCACCATGTCGGCGCCCTGCCAGAGCCGATCGCGTGTAGATGAATTTCGGTCCGCGACGGATCCTTCACCGCGGTGTAGGCGCTGCGCACGTGTGTAGCCGGCGCGCTCGAGCGCCTCGAACGCCTCCGCGCACCCAGCGGCGCTTGGTCGACCAGTTCGCGACCGGCTCGCCGAACATGCTTCGTGCCCTTCAAGCAGGTCCTGGCTGATCGTCGTGTTGAACGGCAGCTCCATCTGGTAGATGGTGACGCTGTCGGGCATCGAGCTCGACGCGTCTTCGCGACGCAGGCGCGCCAGTTCTCCTCGGTCTCGCCGAGCATGCCGGCGATCAGGTCGATGTTGATCTGCGGAAAGCCGAGCGACCGCGCGCGCGCGGTAGGCCTGCGCGATCTCCGGCGAGCGATGCGCGCGGCCGTTCAGCTCGAGGATCCGATCGTCGAAGTTCTCGACGCCGAGGCTCAGGCGCGTGACGCCGAAGCGCGCGGATCGCCGCCAGCTTGGCTTCGGTGAGCGTGCCCGGCTCGCACTCGAACGTGATTTCTTCGGCGCCGGCTCCACGGCGCCGATCGCCGACAGCGCGACGACGAGGCTCTCGAGCTGCTGGGTCGAGAGAAACGACGGCGTGCCGCCGCCGAAGTAGACGAAGTTCAGCGGCCGGCCGGCAATGGCCGGCTGCTCCGCATACAGCTCCCACTCGCGCGCCAGCACGTCGAGATAGCTGCGCCGACCTCCTGCGCGTTCTTGTCGGTGTAGACGCGGAAGTAGCAGAAGTGGCAGCGCTTCCGGCAGAACGGGATGTGCAGGTAGAGGCCGAGCGGCACGTGCCGGATCCGGCCGGCTGCGCCAGCGCCGGCCGCGCGTCGATGCTCGACCGCCTCGCGCGTCCACACCGAGAACGGGCGGATAGGTGGCGACGAAGTAGCTGCCGACGTCCGTCTGATCCGCGAGCGCCGATCGTCCGGGTTCGTTCATGGGTCGCGGTTACTCGCAATCGGGTTCGCCACGAAGGTTACAAGGTCCCGAAAGTTCATAAAAGTTCGTTGGTTTCGTGTCTTCGTGTCTTCGTGGCTGATCGATCTTATCCGAAGCAGTACAGGCGGCCGTCGGTCGATCCGACCACGACTCGACCGGCGGCGATCGCGGGCGAGGCGGTGATCGCGTCGCCGGCCTCGAGACTCCCACCGCTTCTGGCCCGGACGCCGCGTCGAGCACGTAGAGCCGGCCGTCGCTCGATCCGACGTAGACGCGGCTGCCGGCGACGACCGGGGAGGAGTCGACGCGCGCCTTGGTGACGAACTTCCACGCGCTCTTGCCGCTCGCGGCATCGATCCCGTGGACCGCCTTGTCGCGGCCGCCGATGATCACTGCCGGCGGCGAACGCGGGCGAGGAAGTAATGCGGGAACTCGCGTTCGCGGTCGCGGAACGTCCACGCCACCTTGCGCGTTCTTCGTCACGACGGCGAGCACGTCGGCGCCGAACGTCCCGAGATAGGCGCGATCGCCTTCGAGCACGGCGGACGAGGCCGACGTTGGAGCCGAGCGGCAGCTCGAACAGCGGTCTTCCCGTCAGCTGATGCGCACCGCGTGGAAGCGCTCGTCGCAGCCGCCGAAATAGAGGATGCCGTTGTGCACTGGCGGGCGTCGCGTGGACCGGGCCGTCGGTCTGCAGCTTCCAGCGCACCTTGCCGGTGCGGCTCTCGAGCGCGTAGAGGTTGCGTGTCGTGCGAGCCGATCAGCACGAGGTCGTCGACCAGCACCGGCGACGATCGAATTTCGTCGTTGGTCTTGAACGTCCACCGCTTCTGGCCGTTCTGCCGGATCGACCGCGTGCAGGATGCCGGCGAGATCGCCGATGAACACGGTGTCGGCGTTGACCGCCGGCGACGACTCGCCGATGAACCCGCCTCGCCGGTCGCGTAAGCTCCAGCGGAGCTTCCCGGTCTCGAGATCGATCGCCAGCAGCTCGCCCTTCGACGAGCCGACGTAGACCGCGCCGTCGACGATCGCGGCGGAGGATTCGATCGATTCACCGGCTTCGTACGGTCCATTCGAGGGCGAGCGTATCGGGCGGCGCGTGCGGGCGCGACGCCGGTGAGGCCGTGCGTTGCCGCGGAACTGGGGCCAGTTCGGCCGGCGTGCGCCTGCGCGACAACGAGACCCGCCGTCAGCAGACGAAGGACGAACCTGTCACGAAGCGCGACGGAGCCACTGAAAGACCCGCTGTCGCTCGAGTTTCGCGTCCGTCTATCTTCGTTGCCTGGCATTTGCCGGCAAAGCGCGAACAGCTGGTTCCGGTTGTTCGATGAACAACACCCCGTGCGCAGGGCACCGCGTGGCGTAGAACGGCGCTGCCCATGTTCATCTCGGCCAGCACCTTCTTCGTCCTTGCCGGCCTGCAGCACGGTGACGTCGCCGTCCTCGTCGCCGAGATAGACCTTGCCGTCGACGACCAGCGTCGAGCCCCACACGGCGGCGAACATGTCGTGCGTCCAGTATTCCTGGCCGGTCTTCGCGTCGAGGCAGTGCAGGAAGCCGCTGAAGTCGGGGATGTAGACCAGGCCGTCGGCGATCGACGCCGTCGAGATCGATCGGCGGATCTTGTCGAAGTGCCAGACGCGGCCGCTCTGGGTGATGTCGCCGCGCTTGGTCGCGTCGATGCGCGTAGAAGTGGCCGACGCCCTCGCCGTGCTCCGGATCCTGGCCGTTCGCGATGTAGACCTTGTCCTCGTAGATCACCGGCGTCGCGATCAGCTTCGTTGCGCGTCTTCGGCCACACCGCGTCCTTCGGGTTGGTGTCGAACTCCCACAGCTTCTTGCCGGTCAGCCGCCTCGTAGCCGCGCACCCAGCCGTCGCCCTGCGCGCTGACCACCTGATCGACGCCGCCGATCTTGCCGACCGATGGCGTGGACCACTGGCCGTGCAGGATGCGGTCCTCGACCGAGTTGTCCTCCCACACCAGCTTGCCGGTGTTCTTGTTGATCGCGATGATCGCGGGCGCCTTCGGCGACGGGATGTGGACGTGGCTCTCGTCCTGCCCGTTCGACGTGCTGACGAACACGAGATCGCCGCAGATCACCGGCGACGAGTTCGACATGTTGTGCGGGATACGATCCGACTTCTTCCATCATGTCGAACGACCAGATCACGTCGGCGTCGTGCTGGCCCGGTGAGCTTCTCGTCGGTGACCGGGCCGTCGTTCTTGCCGTCGCGGAAGCCGTTGATGTCGAGGCACCAGACGACGCCGCGGTTGCTCGTGTAGTAGAGCTGCGTGCCCTTCGACGAGCGGCGACGAGGCGACGCCCTGATACGGCCAGTCGTTGGCGCGGCCCGACGACGAGCTTCTCGTGCGTCTGCTGCCACAGGAACTCGCCGGTCGATTCGCGGAACGCCATCAGCACGCCGCGGTCGCCCGGCTGCTTCGGATCGCGCAGCGCCTCGTTGTTCGTGCCGACGAACACCATGCCGCCGGCGACGACCGGGTTGCCGTAGCTCTGCGATCCGAGCTCGGCGACCCACTTCACGTTCTTCTTCGTCTTGACGTCCCAGTCGATCGGCAGCCCCTTCATGTTCGAGACCATGTTGCGGTCGGGCGTGCCGCCCCACATCGGCCAGTCGCCGCTGCCGCCAGGGTCGGATGCCGCCAGTCGCGACGCCGGCATCGCGACCGATGGCCAGCGCCATGAGCAAGGCAGCACCACGGAGGACACGGACACAAACGGAGTACTGGATTTCTTTGTACCGATCCGTGGCCCGACCGTATCGCGTGACCTCGTGTAGTGCATTGATGCTGCGAGATGTTTCTCATTGGTTTGCCACGATCTTCGAGGTTGTCGATGTAGGCGCCGAACTCCGCGTCGACGAAGAGTCCGGCGCGCCTTGTCGATTGCCGATCGGATCCGTCTTGTCGATCATCCACGCCGCCGGCTCGGCTTCGCCCGTCGGCCACGCCTTGCCGCGGGCGCGCACCTTGCCGTCGGGCAGTGTTCTCCACGCGCAGCTTCAGGTGATACCAGGTGTCCGCCTTCCATGCGAACGGCGCGGTCGCCGTCCGCTGCGTTTCCGGCTCCCACGGCTCCAGCTTCAGCTGCTGCGCGTTGCCGTAGAGCACGAGCGAGTAGCGCTGCGCCGTGATGCCCGATGTCCGACATCTGCCGCCGCCGCGTCGTCGCGCGGACGTCGGCTTCGATGGTGTAGTTGGACCAGTCGATCGGGCCGATGAAGGCGCGCAGGCGCTTGAAGATCGTGTTGTCCGGCGCCTTCTGCAGGACCTTCTGCCCGTCGAGCGTCGTCGACCGAGAACTTGCCGGCGACCGCGTTGATCCAGCCGGCTGGCACCGCGCCGTCGGCGTAGGCACTCGAACGTTTCGGTCCACGGCAGCGGATGCACGACGCGCGCGCGCGCCTCGCCGCTGACGCGCGCCGACGGTGGCCTTGATCGTGCCTGCCTGTTCGACGGGATCGGCGGCGACGGTGAACGATCCATCGGCGCCGACGGTGCCCTTCAAGCCCTGAAGCGCCCACGTCGCGGCGGTCTCCTCGCGCAGGAATCGGCCCTTCGCGTCGAAGAGCCTTGGCGTGCAGCTTCACGGTCTGCCCGGGCTTCGAGCACCAGCTCGGTGGGCGAGACCTGCACCCACGCCGGCGCGCCGTCGTCGCCTTTCTCGCCGGCGCGTCGACGGCGAGTCCCGTCAACGTCTTCGCGGTCTTCGGGCCGATCGCGTAGACCGCGTCGCTCGACACGAAGAACATCGCGCCCGCGCGACACGGCGGCGCCGCCGCAAGCACGCCTTCCGGCGCGCCTTCCTGCTGCTGCGCGCTGTCTCTTGCTGATCGGCAGCTGCACCTCGCTCAACACCTCGGCGCGGTCCGCGCGCGGGCGGACGATGAAGAACTTGCCGCTCTCGGTGCCGACGTAGCAGCTTGCCGTCGGCGAGCACGAGCGGCGCCTTCTGCACGGTGCCGAGCGCCTGCCGCCAGAGCTCGCTGGCCGGTTTCGAGGTCGAAGGCCTTCAGCCGCGATCCGTTCTCGATCTGATAGACGCGCGTGCCGTCGATCACCGGCGACGAGAAGCCGAACTGATCGCCCTTCGACCGCCCACTTCGTCGTCTTGATGTCGCCGGTCTGCGATCCGTCGATCGCGCGCGATCATCCCGAGCTCGCTCGTGTCGAGGTTCTCGTCGCCGTGCGACGACGATCGACGCTCGTGCCGCTGACGACGACGCCGGTGTTGATGGCGCGCTTGGCGGCGACGAAGCTCCAGACCTTTTCGCCGGTCTGCGGCTTCGATGGCGTGGATACGCGCCGTCGCCGAGTGCCGGCGATCAGCAGTCGCAGGCCGTTGATGGTCGCGATCGGTCGGCGCCGCGTAGCGCGGTGTCATGCGGGCGTCCGCCGGGCGACGAGACCCAGACGATGTCGCCGGTGCGCTTGTCGAGCGCGACGAAACGGTGGCGCGCGGTTGGCCTGCCGTGCCCCAGCTCGAGATCGGCGGCGCTGACGATCACCAGGTCGCCGTCGACGATCGGCGACATCGTGCGTCCGCCGTGCGTCGTGAACGCGGCGAACTCCTCGCCGATCGAGCGGCTCCCAGAGCAGCTTGCCGTCCTTGCTCAGCGCGATCGACTTCGGCGCCGACGCTGAAGCGCGTAGATGTTGCCGGTCTCGGGATCGGCGGCCGGCGACGCCCAGCCGACGCGGTGCGGCGGCACGTCGCTCTGAAAGATGTTGAACTTGTATTCCCAGACGACCTTGCCGGTGTCGGCGTCGAGCGCCATCACGCGTTCCTGCAGCGTCGGGCCCGCGTCCCGCGGGATTCTGCACGTAGACGCGATTGCCCATCGACGATCGGCGCCGAGCGGCCGCCATGCGGCGACGCGCCACAGGAAGTTCTGGCCGTTGAGCGCCCACTTCTCGACGAGGCCGGTTTCGGTCGACGATTCCGTCGCGGTTGCGGTCCGCGCGCTCCGGCCAGTCGCCGAGGGCGATCTTGCGGGAGCCTTGCGCGGATCCCGCGACGACCAACGCCGAGACAACCGCGATCGACGCCAGAACGTTCTTCTCAACATCTTGTATAACGTCGCGTCAGATCGTATCGGCCATGTCCAAATGTGCCTACGAAGCACTGGCTACATCCACATGCCTAGAAACTCACGCCCGAACCGCACGCCCAACGTTCGCGGCGCGCCGGTCTCTCCGACAAACCCCGGACGGCGCCAGTCCGGGGTAGGGAAAGGCAATCGGGATGTAGCGGGTGTCGAACGCGTTCCGCACCCATACCTCGCCGAACGCGTGCTTGTCCGCGCACGCCGGCGCGCAGGTTGGTCAGCGTGTACGCGCCCTGTCCTGTCGTGTTCGCATCGTCGTACTCATAGTCGCCGTAGCAGATCGCCTCGGCGCGGGCGGTGAGCGACAGGCCGCTCCGCAGCGGGCGAGCGTGCTGGACGCCGAAGTCTGCGGTGTAGCTGCGGCGCATTGGCGAGCTTGTTGCCGCTCACGTTCGACACCGTTCGATGTGCTGCCATCCGAGAAGCAGCGCACGCGAGAAGCCGGCGCCGCCGAATGAGATCCAGATCGCGATCCACGCGGGCGTGCAGCTCGAACTCCACCCCGGTGCTGGTCGCGCCGGCGGCGTTGGCGATGAAGAACTGTCCCGGCACGAGCACGTTCGGGACGTTCACCTGCATATCGGTCCAGTCGATGTGGAACGCGGCGAGGCTGGCCCACAGCCGGTCGTTGAACGCCGAGGTCTTCACGCCCCCTTCGTAGTTCCAGCTGTGCTCCTGATCGTAGGCCTCAGCGCCGGTCGGCGACGCGCGGGTTGAAGCCGCCGGCATTGAACCCTGCGCGACGCGGTGCCGTAGACCGTCGTCTTCGGCCGCGACCCGGTAGGCGACCGCGAATTGCGGCGACACGTCGGAGAAGTCCTTCTCCGGCGTCAGCACGATGCCGGGCGCGATGAAGGCCGGCACGAAGAAGGTGTTGAGGTTCGCCGTCTTGTGCTCGCGATCGGCACGCGCGCCGACGACGATGTCGAGCCGTTTGTGGATGGTCCAGGTCGTCTGCCCGTAGACGCCCAGCCCGCGATCGTCGAGCGCGGACTGCGGCGAGTGCTGCGCGACCGGCAACGGGACGAACTGGCGACAGCACGAACGGCGAGAAATTGTTGACGGCGTCCTGCTCGTAGTTCTGTGTGAACACGAACGTGCCCGCCTGCCATTTCATCGAGACTGCCGGCGACAGGATGATCGGCGCGCCTTGGCCGACGACACGCGCGCTTCCTCGGTGAACTGAAAGGATTTCTCGTCGTTGCTCCGCGTGATGAGCGGCAGCGAGGTGTAGTCCAGATCGGTCAAGTCCTGCGTGTCCCAGTGCAGGAAGCCGGCCGTGTTCGAGAATTCAATCTTGGAGCCGGCGTAGTCCACGCTGCACGGTCTGCGCGCGGATGTTACGGTGCGTGAAGCCTTCGATGCTGCGGAAGGCATGAAACGGCTTGGCGCGCAGAGCCGCCGAGATCGCTGAGCGCGTAGTCGCCGTCGCGCGCGCTCGCCGCTGAACAACGCCCGCGCTTCCCAGCGTGCGTTCGGCTTCCACAACAGCTGCGCCTTGCCGAAGCTCGCCGAGCGGGCAGTCGATGTCCTTGCCGGTGATGTCGTTCACCGTGAAACCGTCGCGGCGGGATGAAGCCAAAGCCGAATGAGGCGCCGAGCTTGCCGGCGACCAGCAGGACCGGACGCCGAGCCGCGCACGTCGCCGCTCGAGAGTTGCCGAACGGCGCGGTCACGCTGCCGTTCCAGCTCTTCAGCGACGGCTTGCGACTCATGATGTTGATCACGCCGCCCAGGGCGTTCCGTCCGAACAGCGCGCTTTGCGGCCCGCGGACGAACTCGACCTGCTCGACGTCAAGAAACTCGATGCTCGACGAGTTCGCGTTCAGCTGCGGCACGCCGTCGATGTAGCTGGTGATGCCGGGGTTGGCCGGGCTGGCGCCCGACGCCGCGGAAGCGCGCGTTGCTGAGTTTTCGCGCGCTGAACTCGCTGAAAAGCGTGTTCGGCGAGAACCATCCCGCGTCGCTCACGGTCCGCGCGTCGTCGTCGGTTAACCATCTCCGCGCAGCATCACCGTCACGCTCAGTGGGAAGCGCCTGCGGATCTTCCGGTTCCTTTGCGCGGTGACCTCGACCGGCGGTAGCGTAATGCGGGTGGATCCGGCGGCGGTTGGCCCTGTGCGCCCGAGGCGACCAGCATCGAGCCCGACGGCCGCGAGCACGTAGCGTGTCGTCTTATACATTGCAGGAATTCTCCCATATCTTTGGAGCTCGTCATGACGCTTGGCTGGCGTCGTCAGACGTATGACGCTGGTGTTCGGTCTCGGGTTCGTCGCGCACGCTCAAGTCCCACAAGCGGCCGATTGGCCACAATGGCGGGGACCGAATCGTAACGGATTGTCTGCGGAGACCGGTCTGCTGCAGCAGTGGCCGTCCGGTGGCCCGGCTCAGGCGTGGTCGATTGCGCACGTTGGGCGCGGGTTACGGGTCGGCTGGCGATCTCGGGGTCGTCGATCTTCGTGCAGGGCTCGAGGGATCGGCAGAGCGTCAGTCTACGCGCTGAACCGCGCCGACGGCAAGGGGCTGTGGTCGAAGGCGCTGGGGTCGGCAGGGGAACAACGATCGCGGGCCCGGGCCGCGCGGGACGCCGACGGTCGACGGCGATCGCGTCTACGTGCTCACCGAGGAACGGCGATCTCGCGTGCCTGAAGACGCGACGGCGCCGAGGTCTGGCAGTCGCAACATCCTCCGCGAGTTCAGCGGCCGGACAGATCGCGCTGGCTGATCAGCGAGTCGCCGCTCGTGGACGGCGGCCAGCGTGATCGTCACGCCCGGCGGTCCGCGGCGCGGGCATGGTCGCGCTCGACAAGATGACCGGCAAGACCGTCGTGGACGAGCGAGGCAGTTGAGCGACGAGGCGGGCTACTCGTCGCCGATCGCCGCCGACGTCGACGGCGTGCGCGTCGATCATGACGCTGACGGCGCGATGCCGGCGTCGGCGTGCGCGCGTCCGACGGCAAGCTGATGTGGCGCTATCCGCGCGGTCGCCAACGGCACCGCCAACGTCGCCACGCCGGTGTTCTTCGACAACAAGGTGTTCTACTCGTCGAGCTACGGCACCGGCGCGCGCGCTGCTCGATCTGTCGGCGCAGAACGGCGAGGTGAGCGGCGCAGGCAGGTCTACTTCACGCGCGAGATGCAGAACCATCACGGCGGCGTGGTCCTCGTGAACGGGTATCGTACGGCTTCCACAACTCCATCCTCGATGTGCCTGGAGTTCGCGACCGGCAAGACGCATGTGGCGGAACCGCAGCGTCGGCAAGGGGACGCTGACCTACGCCGACGGCAACCTCTACATCCTCAGCGAGGACAACGTCGTCGGCCTCGCCGCGGCGTCGCCGTCAGGGCTATGGAGAAGGGGCGCTTCCAAGATCGCCGATCAGGGTCTTCCGAGCTGGGCGCATCTGGTGATCAGCGACGGGCGGCTGTAACGTTCGCAACCAGGCGACGCTGACGGCATGACGTTCGCGCCCGCTGAACCGCAGCATTTCAGACTTCAGATCTCGATTGCAGAACACGGCGATTCGAGTTCGAATGCCTGTCCCACAATCCCTGAATCGATCGCAATCTGAAGTCACGGCGCAGGTTGAACGCCGCGATCGTCTTGCGATCGCGCGCGTAGAGCGTCGTGCCGACCAGCGTCGGCGGCGTCCACGACAGATGCTCCATCACGGACGCCTTCGCGCAGCACCTTGCAGCCCTTGCGGCGACGAGGGTCGCGAGGCCGAGGTTGCCGTCCTCGTCGAGCACGATCGCTTTGCCATCCGGCGTAGAGCAGCTGCGCGCGCGCGAAACTGCGATCCCGCCAGACGACGTTGCCGGTTTTCATGTCGATGGCGCTGATGAAGCGCCGGTCCGAAATCGCCGCTCGATCCGTAGGCGTAGTCGCCGAGGCGAATCACCGTGCCGATGTGCACCCGCATCCGCCGGCTGAACCACTTTTCCGACGCCGTGGTCGCCTGCTCCCGCCTGACGCAGCTCGATGGCCCGGCTGCCGGTGCGTACGCAGACGAGACGCGAGCGGCGTGATCGGAGTGGCGACCACACGGGCGTGCTGATGTCTGGTCCCCAGCCGGTCTTGTGGCCGCGCGTCCAGAGCGTTCGGCCGTTCGATGGATCGAGACCTCGCGACCGATTCTCCAGCGAACAGCACGATAAGCGCTGGCCGTCGACGTCGATGAGACCGGCGACGCCGGCGTGACCGAACTCGCCGGCTTTCCAGACCAGCGCACCGGTTCGCTGATTGAATGCGGCGACTGACTGCCCTGGTCCGCCCATGGTGACGATGATCGTGCCGTTGTGGTAGCAGCACAGGAATAGCCGCGGCTACCGGGCGACGGCGCGTCGTACTCCTTCATGAAGTCGTGCGACCACCGTCTTCCCGTGGCCTTGTTCAGCGCAAAGAGTTCTTTCCGCGTGCTCGTCGCGCAGAGCAGGTTGCCGACGATCAGCGGCGTGGAGTGCGACCCGCGCCCTGCGAAAATCGAGATCGTCGGCGAAGGGTATTTGACCCCACAGCGTCTTGCCGGTCGCCGCGTCGAGGGCGTGGTGACGACTTCTTCCCGGCTGCGCCGCACGAGCGACAGCATGCCCATCGGCCGCGCACGTAGAGCCGGCCGTTCTCGACCAGGATCGATGAGTGTCCTTCGCCGAGCGCGGCTCCAGATCGCCCCGGTCCGCCGGCGGGCCATGCTGTCGCGAGGCCTTTCGCGTCGGACATGAAGTCGCGGCGTCGGCCCGCCCCACTGCGTCCACTCGGAGTGGTGTTGCGGCGCGCCACACGATGCGCCGGTGTGAAGGCAGCCGCGACCGCTACACAAAAGAGCGTCGTTCGGATCATCGGGTCAGCTTACAATCACGGATATGGTGACGGCGGAAATGTGCGAGCCCGCCAACGCTCGTCCTGGAGCCGTCGAGCGATCGAGCTCGTGGTTCGACAGGTTCACCACGAGCGTGGTTTCCGCCGCTCTACCGACGCTTCGTCGTGGTCTCGGCGCTGTCCGTCTCCGCACAGGACTGGCCGCAATTCCTCGGTCCGCAGCGCAACGGCGTCTACAGCGGACCACCGCTCGCCACCAAATGGCCGGCTGGCGGACCGCGGAAGGTCTGGCAGACGTCAGTCGGCGCCGGCTTTGCCGGACCCGGTCGTCGTCGCGAGCGATCGCGTCGATGCTCTTTCATCGCGTCGCGGACGAAGAAGTCGTCGACGCGCTCGACGCGAAGACCGGCGCGCCCAAGTGGCGCTTCGCGCTATCCGCACGACCTACCGCGACGACTTCGGCTTCGACGAAGGTCCGCGCGCGGTGCCGGTCGTGGTCGCAGGGCACGCGTCTACACGCATCGGCGCCGAAGGGCAGTTGCACGCGATCGATCTCGCCACCGGCACGCGAGCTCTGGAGCGTCGACACGATGCGCCGCTTCCACGTGCGCGAAGGACTTCTTCGGCGCGGCCGGATCGCCGCTGGTCGAGGACGGCCGCGTCATCGCCAACGTCGGCGGACGCGACGGCGCGAAGGACGCCGGCATCGTCGCCTTCAAGGCCGACACCGGCGACGGTGCTCTGGACGGCGACCAATCACGAGGCCAGCTATTCCTCGCCGGTCAGCGCGATGCTCGGCGGGCAAGCGCGCGGTGGTCGTTCTTCACGCGCAGCGGCCTGGTCGGCCTCGACCCGGCGACCGGCGCCGTTCGCTTCCAGAAATCGTTGGCGATCGCGATCGATGGCGTCGGTGAACGCCGCGACGCCGCTCGTGCTCGGCGATCAGATCTTCGTCTCGGCGACCTACGAAACCGGCGCGGCGCTGCTGCGCGTGAAGGACGACGCGCTCACCGAAGTCTGGTCGTCGGACGAGGCGATGTCGAATCACTACGCGACGAGCGTCGTGCTGCAACGGCGTCTCTGTACGGGTTATCACGGCCGCCAGGAGTTCAATCCGAGCTTCCGCGCGGTCGAGCTGGCGACCGGCAAGGTCCGCTGGAGCGAGGATCAGTTCCGCGCCGGCACCGTCACGCTGGCCGGCGACAAGCTGCTGATCCTCCGCGAGACCGGCGAGCTGGTGATCGCCGAAGCGTCGCCGCAGGCGTTCCGTCCGATCGCCCGCGCGCAGATTCTGCCGCCGACGCTTCGCGCCCATCCGGCGCTCGCCGACGGGTTTCCTCTACGTGCGCAACAGCGACACCAGCAACCACGACGTTCTGGCCTGCTTCGACCTCCGTCCGTAACCGACGGCACACCCGATGCGAAAAATCGACATCTTCAACCACATCTATCCCGCGCGGCTACTACGAGCGAGCTGATGAAGGTCGCGCCCGACTTCAAGGACATCGGCAAGCGGATGCGCGACATCCCGATGCTCGCCGATCTCGACGTGCGGTTCCGGGTGATGGACCGCTTCGGCGAGTACCAGCAGGTGCTGTCGCTCGCCGACGCCGCCGATCGAGGTGTTTGCGAGTCCGCGCCGACGCGCATCGATCTGGCCCAGCGCGGCCAACGACGGCATGGCGGAGCTGGTGCGCAAGCATCCCGATCGGTTTACCGGCTTCGTCGCCGCGCTGCCGCTGAACGATCCCGACGCGGCGGTGCGCGAGATCGCAGCGCGCGGTCGGACGAGCTCGGCGCGCGCGGCATTCCAGATCTTCTCGAACATCCGCGGCAAGCCGATCGTCGCGCGCCGGAGTTCCTGCCGCTGTTCGAGGCGATGGCGGGCTACGACCTGCCGATCTGGCTGCATCCGTACCGCGGCGCCGATATCGCCGGATTACCAGACGGAGGACGCGATCCGAGTACGAGATCTGGTGGACGTTCGGCTGGCCGTACGACACGAGCGTGGCGATGGCGCGGCTCGTGTTCGCCGGGCTACTTCGATCGGTTTCCGAACCTCAAGATCATCACGCATCACATGGGCGCGATGGCGCCGTACTTCGAAGGGCGCGTCGGTCCCGGCTGGGATCAGCTCGGCGCGCGCACGTCCGATCGTCGACTACTCGCTGGTCGCTGAAGGAGCTCGACGAAGCGGCCGATCGACTACTTCAAGATGTTCTACGCCGACACGGCGCTCTTCGGCGCGTACGACGCGACGGTGTGCGGCCTGCGAGTTCTTCGGCGCCGACCACGTGCTGTTCGCCTCCGGACGCGCCGTTCGACCCGGAGAAGGGCCCGATGTACATCCGCGAGACGATCGCGATCGTCGATCGCCTGCCGGTGAGCGACGACGAGCGCGAGCGGATCTACTGGCGCAACGCGGCGGCGCTGCTGTGATTGAAGCTGCGTGGTACTCCGCGAGCGCAACTTGTGCGACAATGACGCCATGCTGGAGACGGTCTTTCTTCTCGCGGATGGGCGGCGCGGCGGCGGCCACCGGGCTTCGTCGATCAGAAGGCCGCGGACGCGAAGCGCCAGCCGCATCGGCGGGATCGTTCCAGCCCGCCCGGCACGAGCGATGGACAACTGGTTCGACGAGCTCCCCGGCACGCATCGCGGTGCTTTTCGACACCTGGACGCGCGGCGCACGATTCAGCGACGGCCTGCATGTTCGCCGGCAACATCTACCGCGCGAACCGCGACGGCTACAGGCCGACCGAGAAGATCTCGCGGTCATCATCTGTCGTCCGCCACAACACGGCGCCGTTCGCGTTCAACGATGCGATCGTGGGCCAAATACAGCAAGGCGTTCTGCGAAGCGGATGGACTGGGTGGAGCCGAAGACGAACCAGCCGCCGACCGTGAACCATCTACACACGGCAGCTCACCAACTTCGTGCGAAGCAGGGACTTCAACCTGGCGGTGTGCAGCCTGACGACCCGGGCCTACACGCAGATCATCGCCCAGGAAACACAGCGCACGCACCGACGAGGTCTACAAGGAGCTTCACCAGCAACACCGTGGGCAACGCCCATTTTCGTCCCCGGCCGCGCGTCGTCGCCGCGACGCGGGCGCAGGAGAGAGGCTACTCAATCGTCAGCATCGGGTGATCGTGGGCGTTCAACGACATCGGCTTCGGCATTGACTGACCACGATCCAGTCGCGGCGGATGCCCGCCAGCCGTTCCAGGCGCCGATGCACAGCCGACGGCAGAAGCGCCTCGGCGGCGCGCTCGCGCTGGTGATTCTCCAGTTCCGTGGGTCGGTCACAAACGATCGCCCGGGTCGTGCCGTGCCAGTCCCCTCGCACGAAACCGGCGAGCCTCGCGAAACTCGCCGTTTTCGTAGGCCAGGTAGGCGAAGCTTACCGATTGATATTGGCGCGTGCGCTTGGGTTCGGCCGCCGCGGTCTCGGCCCAGGCGCGAACGTCCGGCATTTCTCGACCACCGCGTCTCCACTCGCGTGGTGCATGGCGCGCCAGTCGCGCGACGGCATCTGACCGGCGTGACGGCGATGCTGCAGCGTCAGCGTGTCCGGCACCGCGCGACGATGCTGTCCACGCCCGGGGCGAACGCCAGCCGCAGGATCAGATCAAGAAGTCGCGACAGCGGGGAAGCTGCTCGTCGAGAGCTGCCGGCCCGTTCGGGACCGCCGACCGCCGCAGGACCAGCGACCGAGCTGGGACCGATCACGTGAAGTCCTTCCGGCAGCTGTCTGAAACCCGATCGGCCTCGGCGCTTCAATGCGCGGGTTGCACCGCGATCGGACGTGATCGTGCTCGTCGATGAGCGCCGACCACGAGAACGTCGCCGTCTGCGCCCGGCTGCGCGGCGAACGTTGTTGACGTGGCGTGAGCGAGCTTGGCTCGGGAGCCACAGATCGTCGTGATCAGGAGCGCGACGTAAGCGCCCCCGTGCCAGTGCGAGGCCGGCGTTCCAGCGCGACCGCGGGCCGCTCCCGCGATGCGGAGACTGCCAGACGCGGACCCGCAGGGAAAGCCGTGGATCGGCGCGACGCACGCGCTCCACCGTGTCATCCGGTGGACCCATCGGTCGAGCACCAGAGGACCTCGAAGTCCGGTCAGCGTTTGCTGCGGTGCGCCGAGGCGATCGTGGCGTCTACTGATCCGGGTGGAATTGAGAGCGCGACGTGAGCACGCTGACAAGCGGCACGGGCGATGCATTACCGAAGACTCGTCGAAAATGATACGCGAGGAAGTCGCGTGCCATTTGATGGTTGTCTCCGCATATCATCTCCCCATGCGTGACGCCCGTTGCGGTGCCCAATCGTGTCAATCACGCCGGCTCAGGTGCTGTTTGCGAGCCTGATCGGCACGACCATCGAGTTCTTCGACTTCTACATCTACGCGACCGCCGCGGTGCTGGTCTTTCCGCGCGCTGTTCTTCCCGGCGTCCGATCCGCGCGTCGGCGACGCTCGCCTCGCTGGCGACGTTCGCGATCGCGTTTCTGGCGCGGCCGATCGGCTCGGCGCTCTTCGGCCACTTCGGCGATCGCGTCGGCCGCAAGACGACGCTGGTCGCCGCGCTGCTGACGATGGGGCTGTCGACGGTGACGATTGGCCTGCTGCCGACCTACGCCACGCATCGGCATCGCCGCGCCGCTGCTGCTCGCGTTCTGCCGCTTCGGCCAGGGGCTCGGACTTGGCGGCGAGTGGGGCGGCGCGGTGCTGCTCGCGGTCGAGAACGCGCCGCCCGGGACAGCGCGCGTGGTACGGCATGTTCCCGCAGCTCGGCGCGCCGATCGGCTTTCTGTTTTCCGGCGGCGATGTTCCTGCTGCTGCTCGGCGTGGCTCACCAACGAGCAGTTCTTCGCGTTCGGCTGGCGGCTGCCGTTCCTCGCCAGCGCCGTGCTGGTGATCCTCGGCCTCTACGTGCGGCTGACGATCACCGAGACGCCGGTGTTCCGCGAGGCGGTGACCAGCGCACGAGCGCGTGCAAGGTGCCGATGCTGACCGTCTTCCGCGACCACTCGCTGACGCTGATCCTCGGCGTGCTGATCGCGATCTGACCGCCTTCGCGATCTTCTACCTGATGACGGTGTTCGCGCTGTCGTGGGGCACGAGCGCGTCTCAAATACAGCGCGCGAGCAGTTCCTGGTCATGCAGCTGTTCGCGATTCTGTTCTTTGCGCGCAGTTTATCCCGATCTCCGCGCGGCTGGCCGAAGCGAGGGCGGCGCCCGTGCCCCGATACGGGTGAACGTGGCGGGTCGGCAGCGTTCGGCTTGTTCATGGGGCCGCTGTTCGAGGACGAGCACCGCCGGCGCCGTGGCGACGATGGTGCTGGGGATGTCGCTCGTCGGGCTGGTCTACGGTCCGCTGGGGACGGTGCGTTGTCCGGAGCTGTTCCCGACGTCGGTTCGCTACTCCGGCAGCTCGCTCACGCTTCAACCTGGCGGGCATTTTCGGCGCCTCGCTCGCGCCGTACGCCGCCACCTCCACCTGGCGAAGACATGCGGGCTTGCAGCACGTCGGTTACTACCTGTCCGCGGCCGCCGCGCGTGCTCGCTGATTGGGCTGATGCTGACGCGGGAAACCAAGAACGAAGAGTTGTAATCGCTGGAAAGGAGCTTTCCGTCATGACGCGCCGACCTTCGTGTTGCTGGCCATCCTGCCGTTTCTAGTGGACCACTCGCTGAACGCCAGCGCCGGCGGCGCCTGCTCCGCCGCCGGGATCCGCCGGCATCTACAAGACGGCTGGCGGAACTGAACGGCCGTCCTCGACAAGGCGACCGCGGCGACGCCTGAACATGGTCGGCGTCCGCCGTGGCCATCACCGACCAGTGCACGCATCAACGTCGTCCGCCGCGGTGAAGGTGCCCGGCGCCATCGCGCACGCCGGCAAAATAACGAGGTCCACTACATCATCGATGGTGCAGGCACGTTCGTCACCGGCGGCACCATCGTCCGTCCGACGGCGGCCGGCGCCGTGGCGGAAACCAGGGCGGTGTCAGCCGCCACGTCGCCGCCGGTGATGTCGTCGTGATTCCGGAAAAGCAGTCCGCATTGAGATGCAGGACGTCGACGGCTCCATCACCTATCTCGAAGTCCGGTTCGTGGCGACGCCGTGGCCACGCATCCGTAGAGGTGAAGAGTCGCGTAGCACGTCGCGCGCTGATTGCACGCGGGCGAACTCGTCGCGCAGGCTCGCCAGCAGCGATCCGGTGCATCTGGTCCGCGGAATACCGCGCGCCGTCCGGGCCTGTTCGCTTCGAACGTCGCCGCGGCGTCCTCGACGACGACGACATCGAAGCCGAGATTGCCGGCCATGCGAACCGTCGTCGAGACGCAATGGTCGGTGGTGGACCGACTGATGCACCAGCGAGCGGATCCCTTCGCGCCACAAATGGTCCTCGAGCGGCGTGCCGATGAAGGCGCTGTTCACGGTCTTCTGAAACACCGGCTCGCCCTCGAGCGGCGTCGCTCCCCGGCTTGAACGCGTTGCCCGGGAGGTTGGGACGCAGCGGCGACGATCGGTCGCTGCGACATGTCTGGATGTGGATGACCGGCCATTGTGCGCCGCCACGCGGCGAGCAGCGCGCGCGATCTCGCTGCTCGGCGTTCGGGTTGTTGCGCGCGCCCCATTTCGGGTCGTCGAGGCCCTGCTGGATGTCGACGAGCAGCAGGGCAGCGCGAGGAGTTGGCGTCATCGCGGCTTCTTGCCTCATCTCCGCCATACGGGCTGTCACGAGCCGCTTTCACCAGCGCGCTGCCGGCGGCGGCTCGCTGAGCGGGAACCGGACCGTGCCCTTTGCTGTCTCTGTAGCTCTCCAGATCGGCGGCGAAGGCGCGGCGGATCGCGGTGCCGACGGATGAGGCTGGTGGTGTTTCCAGCCGGTACAGATGAGCGATCGAGCAATACGTAACTTGAACGAAGTGTTT
>ERZ1370068.5878-contig-4882_pt1 | contig 45718 bp, 69 predicted proteins | sample MGYA00561227_ERZ1370068 | MGnify/ENA primary metagenome ERZ1370068 (study PRJEB38410, sample SAMEA6850437) | metagenome | study: Metagenomic assessment of the ecological functions of the soil: analysis of the soil microbiota associated with the... | reverse complement strand
GTGAAGCACGTATTGCTGGCTTCCGCTATTTCGTCACCCGCTCCTGCGGCAGGCGACGCGTGATCTATCGGCCGTTCGACTCCTGGACTGTGGGTGTGGGACGGGTGCGAATCTGGAGCTGCTCGGCCGCTTCGGGCGCGCCTACGGCTTCGACCTGTCGGAGATCGGCCCCGCATCGGGCGCGAAGCGGGACGCCGGCGCCTCGCCCGCGCGATGCGCGGCGGCCGTGCCGTTTCTCGCCGGATTCGTTCGACGTCGTCACCTCGTTCGATGTGCTGTATTCCCTGGAGGAGCGGGACAGAGCGGGCGGCCGTCGGCCGAAATGTACGCGTGACGAGGCCCGGCGGTTACGCGCTCGTCAACGTCGCGGCCATGGAATCACTCCGCGGCGATCATTTCGGTGCTCAGCCGCGAGATCCGCCGATACGGCCGCGCCGGGCGCTTCGCCGCCTCGCTCGAGGCCGCCGGCTTCAGGATCGTGCCGCATCACCTACACAACGCCGCCACTGTTCCTGCCGATGCTCGCTCTGCGGACGGTGCAGCGCGCTCGCGGCCTCGCGCGCGAAGAGCACGCACAGCACGAGATCGGCGTGCCGGCCGCGCCAGTCAATGTCCATGCTGACCGGCCGTGCTCCGCGCAGAGCTGGTGGCTGCGGTTCTTCGACAATCCGGTCGGCAGCTCGCTGCTGTGCCTGGCTAGGAAGCCGGAGTGAGGCGACATTCGAGGATTTTCAGACCAAGATGGCGGCGATCGTGCGAGCGCTGCGCTTCGCTCCGCCGGCACGAACCACTCGCTGGTCTCGATGGTGATCGCGCTTTTCGGCCTCGCGCGACCAGCGTCCCCGCAATGCGTCGCGCGGACCGAGAACGAGCGTCCGGCAATCCCTGCTCCGCGACACGGCGATTGCCCACGCGGATCGTGATGCGCGAAGTCGGACGACGCCTCGAGCTCGCCGTGCGAGGTCGAGGGGGTCCCAGAGCGTGCCTTCGCGCACCCTCAGCGTGCCGCGCTCGCTCATCCAGCGCCACAAGCGGCCCGTCGCCACGGCTTCGTGCTCCTGCTCGTTCCACCCGTCGCCGAATCCAAACAGCGCGCGCCGGCTGGCTTCCGCATCGAGCGTTGTTCGGTGGCGACGCCCAGGCAGGAACTTTGCGGCCGACCGTAGATCGTCGAGTAAGTCGCCCCTCGCCGGCCGGAGCCTGCCGGCCGGCAGCGTCAGCATCACGGAGAAAAGCCCGGGCCCGGAACCATCGACTCGTCGATCGTCCGTCCATCCACGCGATACGCGGACCGACGCGGCCGCTCCTCCGCCGAGAAGTTCCGCCCGCCGATCATCAGTTCACCGGACCCGGGCCGCGCAAGACCCAGCCGCGGATTGGCTCCCGCCGGGGCCGCGGCCGTCCTCGTTCGCGGCGCCGGCGGTCTCCGGCGTGATGGCCCAGCCTTCCCCAGGTATCAATCGGTCGATTCGATGACGTGCCAGTCCATGTCACGCGGACGGACCCCCTTGACCATGTCGACGCGTCGAACGGCCCGGCATGTACCCGACCGCCGGTACCGCGAGAAAACGCCAGATCGGCTGAAGCGGATCCGCGACGAACCAGACGACATCGCGGCCGCCGTTGTTCCCAGAAACTCACGAGCCAAGCCATTCGCCAGCTGGGGGTGGGCGGCCGCTGGCAACGGGCGGCATCGCCTCGCCAGTCCAGTCGATCGGTCGCCGCAGCGAGAATGTCTGGCGTCGATGCATCGCCAGCACCGTCGGCTTGCGCAGCAAGGCCGCCACACGCATGTCGCCGAGCATCCTGAACGCCGGCGCTCCGATCCGTGATGCGCGAACAGAGCTGGCGCCGCAAGCACCACGCCCGCAGCGCGCCAGCCCCGCGACGATAGCGGCGAGGCTGGCAGCGAGGTGGCGAACCACGACGGTCAGAACTCCACGCCGCAAACCGCCAGGTAGGCGATCGGGATCACGAGGGCAGCGCATACCGGGTTGTCACCGTCTCCTGAAACAACATATGAAACGCGAGTGCGGTGCCAAACGCGACGGCAAGCGTCGTGAGCGCCGCCGTCTCCGAGGCCCTGACAAGGCGCGCGAGACCGCAACCGCAAGAAGCGGCACAACTGCCGCGAGCGCCGGTGTTCCCACGGCGCGACAGGCGCTGCCGAGTCCGGACAGCAGCTGCCTCGGCGTCGGCGTCGTCCACAATGTCACCACTCCCGAAAGATCTTCAGCGCCCTGGGTCGACAGCACCTGCCAGTACGTCGACAGACCGCCGCTCAACCATGCGAGCGGGATGAACCACACGAGGACGCCAGCCACGCACCGTAGCGCCAGCACATCGCGGCGATCGCACGGACAGGCCGCGGTCGGCGCACGAGGGGCGCGAGCACGTAGCAACGGCATCGTGAGCCACGCCACCTGCGACGCGAATGCCCGTTGCGAACGCCGACAGGAATGCGCCCCGGCGACGCCAGCCGGTGCGGCCGCGCACGGATCGTCGCCTGCGCCGCAAGCGCGGCGGCCAGTCCCACCGTGTCGCTCAGCGGCTAGCGCCAAACCAGTATAGGGTGCTGTCATTGTCAGGAGCGTCGCCAGGACGGCCCGCCGGGTCACTTGCGGGACGGATCGATCCGCCGCATCACACTCGACGAGCGCGAACGCCGCTCGGCGCTGCCGCGAGGATGCTCAGACAGGCTGAGCGAGCGGACCATCCGCGGAAGCCGAACGCGTGCACGCCCTTTGGCGCCAGAACATACAGCGGGTAACCGGGCGGATGCGGCTGATGCCGGGTGACGTCGAAATCACGCGCGCCGGAGGGCGAAGTTGATTGAATCGAGATCTTCGAGGGAGGCGGCTGGAAACGGGAGGTGGCACGCGGCAAACGCGGCGGCGAACAGTCCGGCGATCACTCCGTGGTGAAGGCGTCACGCCGGCCGCAGGAGCAGCCTTCGTTGAGGCTTCCGGTGCGATATCCACGCGGATCGATCGTGACGTGCCGATAGCCGACCGCCTGGACCTCGCGGACGATGGCGGCGGTCGTCGCCGGATCCAGCGCACGCGGCAATTCGTCGCGGCCGAGCTCGATACGGGCGAGATCGTCGTGGTGCCGCACGCGGCACACGACGGAAGCCGAGGGTTCGAACCGCCTGCTCGGCACGCTCGATCTGGCGAAGTTTTTCGTCGGTGACCTCGTTGTGATACGGAATGCGCGAGGACAGACACGCCGAGGCGGGCTCGTCCCAGCAGTCGGCAGGCCGGCACGGCGGGAAGCTCGCGGATTTCCGCTTTTCCGAGATCCAACCTCGTCGAGCGGACTGCGCACGCCGAACTCGCGCGCGGCCTGACGGCCCGGGCGATAGTCGCCGCGGTCGTCCGCATTGTTCGCCGTCGATCACCGACCGCGCTGCGTCGGGCGGCGATGCGCGTGAGGTGCGTATACAGCTCGTGCTTGCAGAAGTAACAGCGATTGGTCGGGTTCGCGCGGTAGTCCGGCCGCTCGAGCTCACCGGTCATGGACGATCTCGTGGTGCAATCCGAACTGGTCCGCGATCTGCAGCGCGAGGCGGCGGTGCCGTTCCGGATAGCTCGCGCTGTCCGCCGTGACCGCCAACGCCCGGTCGCCAAGCGTGTCGTGGGCCATGTAGGCCAGGTAGGCGCTGTCGACGCCGCCGCTATACGCCACGACGACCGACCCGATCGAGCGAAGAGCGTGCGCTCGCAGCGCGCGTGCCTTCTCCATCATTCTTCGGGGTCCTTGTCCTCCTGATCGTCCTCGTCGTCTTCGTCGGCGTCCTCCTCGACATCGTCCTCGTCGTCCAGATCATCGTCGTCGTCGTCGTCATCGTCTTCGTCGGCGCGAGGTCCAGTTCGAGCGGGGATATTCCGACCACCTCGAGACGCGGAACCGCACTCGGGACAACTGAGCTGATCGCCTTTGTCGACGTCGAATTCGTCGACTTCGATTTCGCCGTCGCATTCCGGACAGGTGGCCATGGTCTCCTCGGCGTGTGCGCGGTCGGTTCGGCTTGGCAGTCGGGCACGATCACGTGCCAGAATCCCGCCCGGCGGGCGCGGTCACGGGAGTTCGAATTATATCGACAACGTGCGCAAATCTGCAACGCGGCCTACGGCCCTGATCGCCGCGTTCCGATAGATCTCCAGATGACCAGCCCCACGGTCACGGCCAAGACCGTCATTGTCGCCGACGACACGGCGTTCGTCCGCGACCGCTTTCGCGCGGCGCTCGAGAGCGCCGGACACAAGGCGGTGACGGTCAAGAGCGCGGCCGAGCTGCTGGCGCGCGTCCGCGCCGACCTGGACGCATGTCGATCTGATCGTCCTCGACCTGCGCCTGCCGCACGCGCCCGGCGTGGACCTGGTCCGTTCCATCCGGAAGCTCGACGAGGGCCGGCTGCCGATCCTGATCTTCAGCGGCACGATCGCCAACGCCGACGAGGTGCGCGAACTCGCCGCGCTGGGCGTGCGCGGGCTACGTGAACGAATACAGCGCGGTCCAGCACATCCTGCCGTCGCTCGCGCCGCACCTGTTCCCCGACAACTTCAACCGCGCGCAGCAGCCCGCGCGTCGTGCTCGGCATCCCGATCCAGTACCGGTTTCGGCAACACGCATCGCCGCCGCGCTCGACGCTGAACCTGAGTCACGGCGGCATCGCCATCCGCACCACAAGCCCGCTCGAAGGCGCGCGCGACGATCAAGGTGCGGTTCCGGATGCCCGGGATCGAAGCGCGACATCGACGCCGGAGGGTCGCGTCGCCTGGAGCGATCGCCGCGTCGGAATGGGCATCCAGTTCGAGAAGGTCGACCCGCCAGCCAGACCATCATGGACAGCTTCGTCGACGCCCATTTCTTCTCAAACCGCAAAGCATAGACAGAAGCGGAATCTGGTAATTGAGTAATCTAGTCATCGAGTAATTGCAGTCGCCAATTACCCGATTATCCAATTACCCAATTACCTGCATTACAGACGCGTTTCAGGAGTGGACGTGATGGAGCTTTCGCTCGTGAACATCCTGTGGCGCCTCGCCGGCGTCATGGCGCTCGTGTTTGCCAACGGCTTCTTCGTCGCGGCTGAATTCTCGATTGTGACGGTCCGCAAGACGCGGGTCGATCAGCTCATCGCCGAAGGTCACCGGGCGCGCGCAGCCGTGCGCCGCGCCGTGACCGATCCGGAGAGCTACATCGCTGCGACGCAGCTCGGCATAACGATGGCGAGCATCGGCCTGCGGATGGATCGGCGAGCCGGTCGCTGCGCCACGCTGGTGGAGCCTGTGTTCGCATTCCTGCCAGTCAGGCTGGCGGCCACCACCGCACACACCGTCGCCGTCGCAATGGCGTTCGCCTTCATCACCGCCCTGCACATCGTGCTTGGCGAGCTGGCGCCGAAGACCATCGCGCTCGAACGGCCGGAGACGACCGCCCTCTGGGTGGTCAAGCCTACCGAACTGTTCATGAAGGCGCTCTGGCCGTTCATCCGGATGCTGAATGGGACCGGGCGGGCCGTGGTCAACCTGATCGGCCTGCCCAGCAGGGGCGGGCACGCGATGGTGCATTCAGAAGCAGAGCTCAAGATGCTGGTGACCGCGAGTCAGGAGGCGGGCGTCCTCGAGGAACGTGAGGAACAGATGCTCCACCGCGTATTTGGCTTCGCCGATCTGACGGCCGGCCAGGTCATGGTGCCGCGAACAGAGCTCGTCGCCATCGACGCCGATGCCTCTCGTGAAACGCTGTTCGAGCAGATGGGACGCGCCGGCTATGCCCACGCTGCCTGTCTATCGCACCGACCTGGACAACGTGGTAGGCATTCTGCACGTGACCGATGTCATGAAGGCGCTGGCCGTCCGGTCAGAGCGACCTGACACCAGCGGCGCTCGCGCGCGACACGCTGACGGTTCCAGAAGCAATCAGCGCGGACGACCTGCTTGCCGAGATGCGGCGGCACGGGCGTCCGCGAAGCGATCGTGATCGACGAATACGGCGGGACCGCCGGTCTGGTGACGTTCGAATCGCTCATGGAACGCATCGTCGGGGATCTCGGCGGGGCCGTCGGCGGTCCCGATCGCATCGCCGTGCGTCCGGACGGCTCGGCTGACATCGACGGGTTGGCCCTCGCCACCGACATCAACGAGCGGTTCGGTCTCCACATCGACGAGGACACCTTCACGACCGTCGGGGGCTACGTCCTCGGCCGGATTGGCCGGCGCGTGCGCCTCGGCGACAGCGATCGAGATCGAAGGCGCGTGACGATGCGCGTCGTCGGGCTCGATGGGCTGAGGAGTCGCGAAAGTGTGGCTGTCGAAGCCCGCAAAGCGCCGGAACAAGGCGGGGACGAGGAAGGGCAGGAAGGGCGGAGGGGCAGGGGGCAGGACGGGCAGGACGGGCGCGGGAGCGGCGGGAAGGGCGGGACGGGCCGGAGAGGCAGGACGGCGGCAGGATGGGCGGAATGAGCGGACGCGCGCTAAGTCGTCCAGACGATCAGTCGGCGCGCAGGAGTCTGAGAGCGTTCGCGATCACAATCACTGTCGCACCGGTGTCGGCGAGGATGGCCATGCCACAGCGTGGCCACGCCTGCGACCGCGGCGACCACGAAGCCCGCTTTCAGCACCAGCGGAGATCGCGAGGTTGGCTTTGATGTTCCGCACGGCCGAGCGGCTGAGGCGCAGCGCGTAGGGAATCTTCAGCAGCTCGTCCGCCATCAGCGCCACGTCAGCCGTTTCGAGCGCGGCGTCGCTGCCAGCCACGCCCATCACGATGCCGACGTCCGCGGACGCCAGCGCCGGGGCATCGTTCACGCCGTCGCCGACCATCGCCACCGGCCGAACCGGCGCCGCAGATCGTCGATGGCGGCCACCTTGTCTTCGGGCATCAGCTCCGCTCGCACTCGTCGATGCCGAGTTCGGCCAGCGCATCGCCGCTGGCTGTCGCGTAGCTGTCGCCCGTCAGCATGACGAGCGACTCGATACCCTGTCGCCGAAGCAGATCGACCGTATCGCGGCTTGCCTCGCGCGGTCCGATCGGCGAGGGCGATGATCCCGACGGCCTCGCCGTCACGTGCCACGAGCACGCGGCGTGCGGCCCTGAGCGCTTATCGCATCGAGCTGACGGTGGATGTCCGGCGAGCACAGCTGCCGCTCCTCGAACAGCCGGTGATTGCCCAGCACGAACCCGTGATCGCATCGACGCGACCCTCGGCGCCGCGTCCGGCCAGCGAGGCGACATCCACGCCGGCGGCCACGCTGATGTGCGATGCCGCGGCGTACTGCGACGATCGCGCACGCGATCGGATGCTCCGGATCGCTGCTCGACTGCGGCGGCCAGCGAGACGATCGCGTGCTCGGCGCATGCCGTTCAAGGTGACGACGTCGACCTGCCGGCGTCCCGCGGGTCAGCGTGCCAGTCTTGTCGAACGCCACGCACCGTACGCCGCCCGCGCGCTCGAGATGCGCGCCGCCCTTGATGAGCACGCCCTTGTGCGCGGCGCCCGCGAGCGCCGCCACAATCGACACAGGCGTGGAGATCACGAGCGCGCAGGGGCACGAGACGACCAGCAGCACCGAGCGCGCGGTAGATCCAGACTGTCCCAGGGCCCGCGCCGAACAACGGGGGCAACGACGGCGACGGCCACCGCCAGCACGATGACAGCGGGCGTGTAGACACGCGCGAAGCGCTCGACGAATGTCTGGGACGGGGCGCGCTGCGCCTGCGCCTGCTCGACCAGATGGATGATCCGGGCCAGCGTCGATATCGCGCCGGTGCCTCGCGTCACCCGCACGTCGAGGGCGCCGCGCCCGTTGATCGAGCCGGCAAACACCTCGTCGCCGGGCCCCTTGTCAACTGGGAGCGACTCGCCGGTCACGGGCGCCTGGTTGACGGCTGCTCGCGCCGGCCACCACCTCGCCGTCGAGCGGCAGCTTCTCGCCAGGTTTCACGACGATGACGGGCGCCCGGCGTGAGCAGATCGACCGCGATCCTGCGCTCGCTCGCGGCGTCGCGCACCAGCGCGTCGGCCGGCGCCAGGTCCATCACGGCGCGGACCGCGGTCCGGGCTTTCTCAAGGTGCGCGCTTCGAGCGCGCGGGCGACGCCGAAGAGGAACACCACAGACGCCGCCTCGGACCACTCGCCGAGCAGCATCGCCCCCGCAACAGCGATGAGCATGAGCACGTTGATGTCGAGCGATCGCAGGCGGAGCGCGTGCCATGCACGCCGAAGGGTGGGCGGGACGCCCACGGCGATCGACAGGCCGAACAGGATGAGTCCCAGCGGGACGGCCAGGCTGAGCGCATCGACCACGAGGCCCAGGCCGAGAGCCGCGCCGGAAATCGCCAGCAGGATGCGACGCCCCTCGCCCCTGTCCACTGGCGATCGGTTCTTCGTGCTCCAGCCACGCGCGCAACCCCGCATCGGCGACGGCCGCAACAATCGCCGACGCCGACACCTTCGGCGTCGTACTTCACGTGCAGCCGCTGGCCCACCAGGTCGGCTCGAACAGTCTTCGAGGCCCGGAAGGTTCTTGAACCGCCGCTCGATCATCGCGACTTCTTCGCGGCAGTCCATCCCTCGATCTTGAAGGTCGACTCGGCGTGCAGCTCGCAGACGGCGCAGGTGGCGCATGGCTCGCTACCGGCGCTCCTCGACGTGCTCCATGCCCTGCTCGAAGAGCCGCACGATGTGCTGATCGTCGAGCGTATAGAACACCGGTGTGGCGCGAGCCGGACGCGCGCGAGATTCGCAGACGCAGAGCATCCGACCGCGACAGCGCGTCGAGGATCGGACGCGGGTGACGTCGCCGAGGACCTTGAAGGTCTCGGCCAACGCCGCGACCGACGGGATCCCGAGCATCGCCTTTCGAAGGCGGTCACCTTGCGTGAATCGAGGTGAAAGGCGGCGACGCCTCCGCCAGCTCTGGTGTGCGCACGGCCCGGTCAGTCGCCATGGGGGCGCCTCATAATGTATGAACAACTGCTCATATGTTCAAGTATACACCTGATCGGTCCGGGCGGGAACGCGAGACGGGGATTACGCCAGCTGCTTCAGCGCCCCAAACACCTTGTCGTAGGTCCGGCTCGTTCCGGGCGTCGGCGAGCACCTCGCTGTGGCGGACGATGCCGTCCTTGTCGATCACGAAGACCGCGCGCTTGGCAATGCCCTTGAGGCCGATCATGTCCTCGTTGAACACGCCGTAGTCGCGAATCGACCTGCTTGTTGAAATCGCTCAGGAGGGGAAACGTCAGGTGTTGATCCTTCTGAAACGCCTTCAACGTGAAAAACGTATCAACACTGATACCGTAGCACCTGTGCGTCCGCCAGGTTCAACGCCGAGAGCTGGTCGCGGAAGGTGCAGAGCTCCTGGGTGCACACCGAGCTGAACGCCGCCGGGAAAAATGCAGAGCACCACCGGACGGCCGCGCCGCGCCGCTGAGCGTGACCGGCTGCACGGTCCTGGTTGGGCAAGGTGAAGTCCGGGCTGCCGAACCGACGTCTATAGACATGAATCCGTCCTCGGGCGAGTCCAGGTTGACCCGCCGACGTTGTGCTCCCGGCGAGGTGCCGGGAACCGCATAGGCTATCGCTTCGTGGGGGTCGCCGCAGCGGCACGCGGAGATCCCGCGGGGGCGGACCCATCTACCCATTTTTTCACGATTCGGATAGCATTTTTGATCGGCGCTGCCCCGAATGGCGGCGCCGTGGATTCAGACACCTAGGAGCGCCCGTGATTGAGGTCCAGCACCTCACGAAACGCTACGGCCCGCGTGACGGCCGTACGAGGACGTCGAGCTTCCGCGTCGAACGCGGCGAGATCCTCGGCTTTCTCGGCCCGAACGGCGCCGGCAAGACCACCACGATGCGGGTCCTCACCGGGTACATGCCGGCGACCGAGGGCAAGGCGATCGTCGCCGGATTCGACGTATCCGATCAGCCTATCGAGGCCAAGCGCCGGACCGGCTATCTGCCGGAAACGCCTCCGCTGTATCCCGACATGACGGTGGCGGAGTATCTCGTCGTTCGTCGCCAAGATCAAGGGCGTTCCGTCGGCCGAGCGTCGCCAGCGGGTGCAGGCGGTCATGGAGCGCACCCGAGTCGCCGACATGGCGAGACCGGCTCTGCTCCAAGCTTGTCGAAAGGCTACAGGCAGCGCGTCGGCCTGGCGCAGGCGCTCATCCACAACCCTGACGTGCTGATTCTCGACGAGCCGACCGCTGGCCTGGATCCCAAACAGATCATCGAGACGCGCGCAGCTGATCACGGAGCTCGGCGGGCGACCACACCATCATCCTGAGCACGCACATCCTCCCGAGGTGTCGCAGACCTGCCAGCGGGTCGTGATCATCAACAAGGGGCGGGTCGTCGCGGTCGATACGCCGGACAACCTCACGGCGCGGCTGCGCGGTTCCGAGACCATGATGCGTTCAGGCTCGATGCGGACGGCGCCGACGTCGGTCCCGCCCTCGGCCGCGTGCCGGGGTCACGCGCGTGGTCGAAGCCGATCGCCGCGATGGCGTCGTCGGCTACGAAATCGAAAGCGCGAGCGGCCACGACGTCCGGCGCGAGCTCGGCGCGCGCGGTGGTGACCAGCGGCTGGGGACTCCTCGAGCTGCGGCCGATGCGCATGAGCCTCGAGGATGTCTTCCTCTCGCTCACCACCGAAGAAGCGCCGACGGCGCCGTGCAGGGGAGATCGCGAATGAGTAATATCCTGGCGATTGCGCAGAAGGAGCTGAAATCGTACTTCGCGTCGCCGATCGCCTACATCGTGATCGGCGTGTTCGCGCTGCTGTGCGGATTCTTCTACTTCATCATGCTTCAGCTACTTCATGCGGGTCAGCCTGCAGGCGATGGCGGGCGGCGGCCAGGCGGTCAACATCAACCAGATGATGCTCCGGCCGATGCTGCAGAACGTGACCGTCATCGTGCTCTTCGTCCTGCCGATGGTGACGATGCGCACCTATTCGGAAGAGAAACGGTCGGGGACGATCGAGCTGCTCCTCACCTCGCCGCTGACCGACTTTCAAATCATCATGGGCAAGTTTCTCGGTGCGCTGGCCCTCTATGCCACCATGCTGGCCATCACGCTGATCCACATCGCGATCCTGTTCATCTACGGCAGCCCGGAATGGAAGCCGCTGGTGACGGCCTACCTCGGCCTGCTGCTGCTCGGCAGCTGCTTCATCGCGATGGGACTGTTCATCTCGAGCCTGACCAAGAACCAGGTGGTCGCGGGCGTCGTCACGTTCGGCCTGGTCGCTGTTTCTGTGGGTCATCAGCTGGCTCGGCAGCTTCTCGACGGGCACGATCGGGAGACGCTCGCCAGCTATCTGTCGCTCATCGACCACTTCGACGACTTCTCGAAGGGCGTCATCGACACGACGCACCTCGCCTATTACCTGAGCTTCATTACATTCGGGCTCTTCCTGACCGCCAAGTCGGTCGACAGCGAACGGTGGCGCGGCTAATGGCAACTCGACATTTTCAACATCATCGGGTGGCTGGGAACGGCGTTCGTCTTCGCCGCCGTGGCGATTCGTATCGGCCTTCCCACCCAGAATCGTTACGCGTATTACCTGGCATGGGCGGGGCTGGCGTGCATGGTCGTTTACACGATCAGCCAGTGGCGCGAGATCGCGCGCATGTTCTCGCGCCGTCAGACGCGTCAGGGCACGCTGGCGGCCACGAGCGTCCTCATCGTGCTCGGCATCCTGGTGGCGATCAACTACATCTGCGAAGCAGCAGACCAAGCGCTGGGACCTGACGGCCGCCAAGCAGTTCACGCCTGTCGGACCAGAGTCGCAACATCCTCGCCAAGCTGGATGCGCCGCTGCGAGATCCTCGTGTTCGACCGCGAGACCGAGTTCCAGCGATTCCGCGATCGACTGCGCGGAGTACGAGACGCGGCTCGAAACAGATCAAGACCGAGTACATCGATCCGGACCGGAAGCCCACGGTCGCCCAGCAGCACGCGGTCCAGCAGTACGGCACGATTGTCTTGAACTACAAGGGCCGCACCGAGCGCGTCGACGACGGATACGGAGCAGGACATCACGAACGGCATCATCAAAGTGGTGTCGGGCAAGCAGAGGAAGGTACTTCACGCAGGGGCCACGGCGAGAAGGACACGGCCTCGACCGAGCGTGCTGGTTACAACACGATTGGCGACGCGCTCAAGCGCGAAAACTACCTGATCGAGCCGCTCCCGCTCGCGCAGCGGGGCGAGGTTCCGGCCGATACGGCCGTCGTGATCGTCGCCGGCCCCAGCATCGATTTCTTCCCTCAGGAAGTCGATGCGTTGAAAAAGTATCTGGCGGGCGGCGGCAAGGTCCTGCTGGCTCTTGATCCGCCCCAGAAACTCGACAGCCCGCCGCTCACCAACCTCGTGGCGCTCGCCCGCGAATGGGGCATCGACGTTGGCAACGACGTCGATTCTGGACGTCAGCGGCATGGGACGGCTCTTTGGCGCTTCCGAGGAAGTGCCTGTCGCAGTCACCTACCCGGCGCACCCGATCACGCAGCGCTTCAACGTCATGACGGCTACCCGCTGGCGCGATCGGTCACACCGGTGAGCGGCGGCGCCGGCGGCCGCACCGCTCAGGCGATCGTCGAGACCGGCCGGAACAGCTGGGCCGAAAGCGACCTCAAGAGCGTGCTCACGGGGCGGCCCGTCAAGATGGAGGAGTCCGGCGGCGACAAGCCGGGCCCCGTCGCCATCGCCGCGGCCGTGTCGGCGCCGGTCGGGCCGTCGAACTCCTGCCGACCCCGCCCAGCCTGACGCGCCGAAGCCGGAAACCCGGGTCGTCGTGTTCGGCGACTCGGACTTCGCGTCCAATGCCGCGGCCGGCGTCGCGGGCAACGTCGATCTGTTCATGAACACGGTGGGATGGCTGTCGCAGCAGGAAAACCTGATCTCGGTTCGGCCGAAGGAAGCAGCGGACCGCCGGATCACGCTGACGGCAGGCCAGCAACTGCGTATCAACTGGCTCGCGCTCGCAGTCATTCCCGGCTTCATTTTCGGCGCGGGCATCATGCGGTGGTGGCGGAGACGCTAAATGCGTGGCTTACGATCGACGATTGCCTTGCTCGTGGTGCTGATCGGCCTGGGCGCATATATCTATTTCGTCACCTGGAAGCGGCCGGCGAAGATTCCGGATCCGAAGCAGGAAAGGTCTTTGCCGCGGTACAAGCCGACCAGATCGACGAGTTGAAGGTGAAGGCCGAGTCGGGTGACGTGACGACCCTCAAGAAGACGTCGGGGCGTGGTCCCTCGTCACCCTGATGGCTACAGCCGCGTCGGAGGCCGAGACCTCGAGCGTCACAAGTGCGCTGAGCGCCCTTGAAATCGAGCGAGTGGTGGAAGAAAACCCCACCGATGTCAAGGATTACGGGCTCGAGACGCCGCGCATCGAGATCGACTTCAAGGCAAGCGACGGCAAGGCCCTCAGGCCGCCTGGCTCGTCGGCGCCAAGACCCCCACCGGCGCCAGCATGTACGCCCGGCGGAACGACGAGAAGCGGGTCTTCCTGGTCGCGGAGAACCAGAATGCCTCGCTCAACAAATCCACCTTCGATCTTCGTGACAAGTCGGTCCTCAAGATTGACCGCGAGAAGGTCGACGGCGTGGAGGTGACGGCCGGAGCCGGACGTCCGCCGCTTCAGTTCGCGAAAACCGGCAGCGAGTGGAAGCTGATCAAAGCCGCTGGAAGCCGCGGGCCGATCCCGGCCTGGTGGAGGCGCTGGTAGGCAGCCTGGAGACGGCACAGATGAAATCTGTCGCCGCCGGACAGCGCGACTCCCGCTGACCTGAAGAAATTCGGCCTGGATCGGCCGGAGGCCACCGTGACCGTCCACCTCGGAAGCGCCCAGGCGGCTCTGGCGCTCGGCGGCAAGGCCGGCGCCAACACGGTCTATGCGCGCGATACATCGAAACCGGTCGTCGTCACGGTCGACAGCGCCCTGGCCGACACGGCAAGAAAGGGCGCAGAAGACTACCGCCGCAAAGACGTCTTCGATTTCCGCGCGTTCAATGCCACTCGTGCCGAGTTCACCCGGAATGGACAGACGGTGACTCTCGAGCGCGTGAAAGGCAAGAGTGAAGAGGTCCCGGACAGCTGGCGACGCGCCGCTCCAAACCCAGCCGACGTCGACAAGAAGCAAGGTCGAGAGCCTGCTGGCCGGACTCGCAGACATGCGCGCGACAACCTTCGCCCCCACCATCGCCGAGACCGGCCTCGACGCGCCGGCGCTCACGGTGCTCGTCAAGTTCGACGACGGCAAGAAGAGAGGAGCGCGTGAGCTTCGGAAGAGCGGCGCCGACGTGCACGCCCTGGTCCCCGGCCAGCCGGGCGCCGCGAAGATCGAGGCCGAAAAATTCGCCGAAGCCAACAAGACGCTCGACGAGCTATCGAAAATGATCGCGGCCGCGATCCTCGCGGCTTTACTCGTCGCCGGATGTACCACGGCTCCCCAGGCCGTGCTGGCTGCCACTGCTCACGCGTCCGTTGCGGCAAGCCAGCGCCGGAACGCCCAGCCCTAATCGCAACACTCTCAACGAGCTCCAACGGGACATCAATCGATCCTTGGGCCGACCTCCGAGCGCGGCCACCTGGGGCGTGCTGGTGAAATCGCTGGCCACGAACGACACGCTCTACGCGCTCAACCCGCGCAAACTGTTCGTGCCCGCGTCCAACATGAAGCTCGCCACGCCCGCCGCGGCCGTGGAGCGGCTGGGCTGGGACTATTCGTATGAAACGCGCCTCATCGGACAGGGGACGCTGCACCCGGGATTCCTCGATGGCGACCTGCTGGTCGTCGGTTCCGGCGATCCGAGCATCGACGACTCAGGACGGCGCCGCAACGCGCCTGTTCCAGAGCTGGGCAGAACAGCTGAAGGCGAGCGGAATCACCACGATCGGCGGGCGAATCATTGGCGACGACAACACGTTCGACGAAGAAACCCTCGGCATCGGATGGGCGTGGGACGACCTGGGCAGGAGCTCGCGACCGGCGTCGGCGCGCTGCAGTTCAACGAGAACACCGCCCGCCTGACGATCGTGCCCGCATCGGTCGTCGGACAACCGGCACTCGTCGGCGTCACCGCCCCGGTGCACCGATCGCGCTGAGCAACCAGTTGACGACTGCCCGGGCCGCCGCGGTGCCGGCAATCGACGTCCGCCGGCTGCTTGGCAGCCCGGTCGTGGAGCTCCGCGGATCAATTCCTCCGAAGCGGACCCGTATGCCAGCAATGTCTCGGTCGACAACCCGACCAGTGACTTCGTGAACCAGCTTCGCGACGCGCTGGAAGCGAACGGCATCGATGTCTTCGGCGCCGCGGTCGACATCGACACGCTTGCAGACCCACCAAGACGCGAAGATGGAATACTCCTGGTGTCCTCGCACTCTCGCCATCGCTGCCGACCCTGGCGGCGACAATGATGAAGCTGAGCCAGAATCTGTACGCCGAAACACTCTTCGAAAACACTCGGTGGCTCCAAGCCGCCCGCAACCGCGGAGGCAGGCCGGCTGGTGGTCCAATCGACGCTGACGTCGTGGGGCATCGATCCCGCCGACCTGCGCATCGCTGACGGTTCGGGGCTCTCTCCTTACGACCTCGCCACCCCGGCCGCCCTCGTGGCGATCTTGGACACGGGCGCGCGCGACGCGCGCCTGCGCGGCTCTTCGAGGAGGCGTTGCCGATCGCCGGCCGCGACGGGACTCTAGTCCATCGTCTGAACGGAACAGCGGCTGAGGGCAACGCCCGCGCGGAAGACGGGATCGTTGTCGAACGCGCGGGCGATCTCAGGCTATGTGTCATCTCGGCGGACGGCGAGCCGCTGGTCTTTTCGATTCTTGCGAACAACTTCGGGCGCTGGGCTGACGCGGTCGAAAAAGCGGAGGACGCCATCATCGTCAGGCTGGCCGAGTTCTCGAGGACAGCGCCCGGGAGGTAACGGAAGGTTCCGGAGCGATGCTAGCTGATCCTGTTCCCTCCAGGGATCTTGCGACGCGCCGTGTCGAGAATCGTCTCCGCGGTCGCGTTGAAACCGCCGCCCTGAGCGAGATCAGGCTTGCCGCCGCCCCGCCCCCGAATCTCGCCGTCAGCTCGGACAGGATCTGGCTGGACGCGATATCCACGTCCTGCGATCGGGCGACCACCACGCCATGTTCGGGTCTCTCGGCGACACCAGCACCACGATGAATCCCGGTCGAGACACGACGGCGGACGCCATCGCCTTCAGCCGCTGGCATCGGCATCCACCACGCGCAGGACGAGCCGGCCTCGCGGCGTCGGCGTTCCCGCGGCCGCGCACTCGTCGGCCCGATAGCGCACGAGGTCGTGTTGAAGAGCGGTCAACGCACGGCGCTGGTCCTTCGTCTCCGTCTGCAGCCGTTCGATCGCGTTCGTGCAGATCTGGCATCGATGTCGATAGCAGCCGGCCGGCCGCGTCCGTTGCGTCCCTCAGCGAGCGGAACCGGCTGAGCGCTCGCCCACCACAGAGGAATTCCACGCGTTGGCCTCCCTTGAAACGTTCCCAGGAGGCCACGGCGATAATGCCAACCTCGCCGGTTCTGGCCACGTGCGTGCCCCGCAAGCCGACAGGTCGAAGCTTTCGATGTCGATCAGGCGGAGGATCCCGTCACGATGAGGTTCTTTTCTGAGCGGCAGCCGGGCGGCCTCGTCAGCCGTCGCAAATTGGATGGCGATCGGCCGGTTCTCCCAGACGATTCGATCTCGCCTCGGTTTCCGCGGCCGCCATCTCGGCCGGTGTCGTCTCACGCGCCAGGTCGATCGTGGAGCGGTCAACGCCAAGGTGAAAGCTCACGGTCCGGACACCGAAGAGTCGATCGAATGCGGCCGACAGCAGGTGCTGTCCCGTATGCTGCTGCATGTGATCGAAGCGGCGGACCCAATCGATGACGCCGTGAACACGAGCGCCGACCTGCGGGTATCGCCCGTGTCGACGACATGCGAGATACGGCCGTCATCGTCGTCCACCACATCGACGACGTGAGCCTCCCTGAGCGTTCCGATGTCGTAAGGTTGCCCCCGGAGGTGGGATAGAAGGCGGTGCGGTCCAGCTGCACCAGCCGGCGGCCGCCCGCGGTCTCGACGCTGAGAACCGTCGCGTCGAACTCGCGGCTATACGGATCCGTGTAGTAGAGCCGGTCGGTCATCACGCGTGTCGCCGCCACGTCCGCCTCGCTGGCAGCTCGAAGAGGAAAGGCTGACGGCGACTCGGCTGCCCTTGAGGATCAACAAGGGATTTCCGCCGATCTTAACGCAGCAGGACCGGATCGGCCACGCCCGCTTCCGCAAATCCCTTTGGCGCGAAGGACGCAGCTGTCGCAGCGGCCGCAGGGCGTGCCTCCGGGTGCGGGATCGTAGCAGCTGTGCGTCAGACCGTAGTCGAGGCCGAGCTCGAGGCCGCGCCGGATGATCGCGCTCTTCGTCAGCGCGATGAGCGGCGTCTGCACGCGAAATCGGGCGCCTTCGACACCTGCACGCGTCGCAAGCGCTGCGAGAGACTCGAAGGCATGGATGAATTCGGGCCGGCAATCGGGGTAACCGGAGTAGTCGAGCGCGTTGACGCCGATGACGATGTCCGTGGCCTCGAGCACTTCGGCCCAGCCAGCGCTATCGCGAGGAAGATGGTGTTGCGGGCGGGCACATACGTGATTGGAATGTCCGGAGCCGCAGAGATCACGGTCTCGTGGAACCGGTATGTCGGAGGTCAGCGCGGACCCGCCGATGCCGCGAAGATCAAGGTCGAGCTGGAGATGTCCCGATACGCCGAGCGCGCGCCGCGACGCGGCGCTGCCGCCTCGGTTTCGCGCTGGTGGCGCTGACCGTAACGGACCGTCAGGGCGTAAAGCTCGTAACCCTGCAGACTCGCGCGATGGCCCCGGCGGTATAAGAATCGAGGCCGCCGCTCAGCAGAACTACTGCTCGCATCTGGTAATTGGGTAATCTGGTAATCGGATAATTGCAATGCGCGATTGAGTTCAATTCAGTCACTCAATGACCAGATCACCAGATTACCCGATTACCCGATTCAGACGCCTCGCATCGTGGGCGACCAGATGTACTTGTGCAGCTGCAGCTGAAGCCGGGCGGGCAGATGATCGGCGAGCATCCATTCGGACAACAGGCGCGGCTCCAGCACGCCGTGCACAGGCGACATGAGAACGCGCCCCGGGCGCGCCGCAAGATCGTAGCGGCCGATCACGTCGCGGGCGAACTCGTAGTCGCGCGCGGTCCTGAATGACGAACTTGACCTCGTCGTGCGGCGCCAGCGCGTCGAGATTCGCCCAGTCGTTCTTGTCGGCCTCGCCGCTCCCCGGACACTTCACGTCGACGATCTTCACGACGGCCCGTCGGCACCCGCGTCGATCGGCCGATGACCGCCGGTTTCCAGCATGACCGTCCGGCCGCGCGCCAGCAGCTGCTCCATCAGCGGATACACGTCGTCCTGCAGCAGCGGCTCGCCGCCGGTGATTTCCACCAGCGGGCAGTCGTAGCGCTCGACCTCCGCGATGACCTCGTCGAGCGAGCGCTTCACGCCCTGCGTGAAACGCGTACGACGTGTCGCACCATGAGCAGCGCGAGGTCGCACGCCGTGAGACGCACGAAGACACACGGGCGGCCGATCCGCGTGGACTCGCCTTGAATCGAGTAGAAGATTTCGTTGACGGTCAACATTGAAGGTCGCAGATTCCATTATCACTACCTTCGTGTCGAACATTCGCGTCGGCACCTCCGGCTGGAACTACCCTACCGGCCGGGGCACGTGGAACGGCGTCTTCTATCCGCGCGCGGCGAGGCCGCGGAAAGGCGTTCGACGAGCTCGCCTATTACGCCGAGCACTTCGACACGGTCGAGGTCAATTCCACGTTCTACGGTCAGCCGAGACCGGAAGTGACGCGCGGCATGGGCCGACCGCACGCCGTCCGGCTTCGAATTCTCCGTCAAGCTCTATCAGAAGTTCACGCACCCCAGGATGTTCAAGGACAGGCTCGGCGGTCCGTGCGCCGGCTCCGCGGGCGCCGACGAGGCGGACGAGCTGTTGACCGCGCTCGCCCGCCCGAACCAGGCGGACCTCGACGAGTTCCGGCGCGGGATCGATCCGCTCGCCGAACGCGGGAAAGCTGGGCGCGCTGCTGGCGCAGTTTCCACCGAGCTTCAAGAACGGTGAGGCCGAGCGCGCGCTATCTCGATGGACCTGCTGAGCGCGCTTCAGCGGCTACCGTGTCGCGGTCGAGCTGCGGCATCGCAGCTGGAGCGACGCGTTTGGCGACACGCTCGACGCTCCTGAACGGCTTCGAAGCCGCGTGGGTGCAGATCGACGAGCCGAAATTCAGCTTCTCGATCAGACAGAACTTCCTGCCCAACGTCCGGGGCTTCTATTACATGCGGCTTCACGGCCGGAACGCGGCGCAATGGTGGCGCCACGCGAAGCCGGAAGACCGCTACGACTACCTGCATCCGCGGAGGAATTGAAGGAGCTCGATCGGCACGGCCGATGCCGCGCGCCACATCGTCAAGAAGCTTTACCTGTACGCGAACAATCACTTCTCAGCCAAATCTGTCGCCAACGCCACGATGATCAAGCAGCAGCTCGGCGAACCGCTCGAGGGCGAGTATCCGCCGGAGTTCGTCCAGCGGTAGCTGGAGCTTGCGCACGTCGTCGCCGTCCGTGGCGCGGCCGACCACCGAGTCGCCTTACGGCCTGACGTAAATCCTCGAGATGAGGTCGCCGACCTGCAGCGTGGCGGGCACGTCGTCGCCTTCGATGACCTGGCCGAACACCGCGTAGCGGCCGTCGAGATCCGGCCTGTCCTCGAGCGCGTCACGTAGATTTGGCTGTCAGCCTTCGCCGGATCGCCGCATGTGCGCCATGGCCACGCGCGCCTTTCTTGTGGGTCCGCTTCTTCGTGATCTCGGCAGCGCCGACCGGCTTCCCGCTGGCGGCCGCGCGGCCACGGCCCCAAAGCTCGCGTTTGTCGAGATCGCGGGTCTGCGGGTCCCCGAATCTGCACGACGAACCCCGGGCAGCGCGCGGTGCACTCGCTGGCCGTCATAGAACCGGGCGCGAATGAGGGCCAGCACATGCTCGACCGTCGCGGGCGCGTCGTTGGGAAACGTCGCGAACGCGACAGTTCCCTTTGGTCGTTTCGACCACCACGACCGACGCCCCGCCCCCTGCTTGCTCAAACGCACCGCTCACCGACGTCGCGTGCGCGGCCATGGCCAGACCAGAGCATCCCCACTCCGCCACAATCGGAGGCTCATCGAAGCCTTCTGCAAGCCTCAAGTCTGAAGTCTGAGGTCTGACGTCTCAACGTCACTGGATGCAAGTCACCGGAGACGTCGCCTCTGCTCATCTGCACCATTCTCGGAGATCCTTATTGAGACTTGAGACTTGCAGACTTGAGAGTTAACAGCTCTCGGATCCGTCTATCCATCGATTCCCGAGTGACCCCGATGCGCGGGCAACAGGGGGCGCGGGACGCATTCCTGGCAGCGCGGAAGACAGGCCGGCAGACGTTCTGTCCCCAAGTGACCAGGTACAGGTTGATATGCGGCCAGAACCTGCATGGCGTGGCCCTATAGAGCGCCTGCTCCGTTTCTTCAGGCGTGCGCGTCCGCACCATCCCAGACGGTTCGAAATCCGGTGAACGTGGGTGTCGACGCAGATGTTGCGCTCGCTTCCGAAGGCCAGGATCAACACGAGGTTGGCCGTCTTTCGCCCGACGCCCGGCAGCATCAGCAACTCCTCCATCGTCGCCGGCACACGTCCGTCGAATCGCTCGACGATCATCCGGCACGTGGCGCGTCACATGCCTCGCCTTGTGGCGGTAAAAGCTGACCGGGTAGATCAGGCGCTCGATCTGCTTGACGCGCAAGCTTCGCCATGGTGCGGGGCGTCCGCGCCACTGTGAACAGCCGGGTGGACGCCCCAAGCGTCGTGGCGTCCTGGTGCGCGCGGAGAGCAGCGTGGCGATGAGGACGTGAAAAGGATCCTCTTTCTGGCTGTTCGAAATCTTTTCGACCGCCGGCAGCTCAGAGACCGTCGATGGCGCGCGCGAGGGCGCGCATGACAGCCTCGACATTTCCTGCGGGTGAGACGCGCTTCACCTGACCTCCGTCAGCGCCGGGTGTAGTCTGCACGCGGGTTTGATTGCCTCAGAGTATGGAGCGTGTCAAGAGTAGCCGCGAGGAGGCTCGTCCAACGGCCTTACGGTCGCTCGAACCCCATGGTGCTGGCAACAAGCGATGGCATCGCAACAAGGAGTCTGATGCGCGCAACACTCATGTTCTCATTGGCTCTCCTCCTCTCCGCAGCGGTTACTGTGGCCCAGAACCGGGCGGCAGGAGACTCGACCTGCTACGTCGTGGACGTAGAGGGTGGCAATGCCAGTGCTCTTCTGTCACGCCGTCGGGAGAATCCGCCCCTCATCGATTCCGGAAACGGCGGCGCGGGCGCGGTGCAGGGACGCCGAACGCACTCCGGCGGCGGTCAAGACTGCCGGCCTCAAACAGATCGACCACTTGATCACCACGCACTACCATGGCGATCATATCGGCGGTCTCTCCGAGCTGGCGGCCCGCATTCCCATCCGGGAGTTCATTGACCACGGACCGAACGTCCAGCCCAACCCCCAACATCGATCCACGTTCTCCAGCGGTACGCGGACCTACGCCAAAGGGGAAGCGCACGGTCGCAAAGCCTGGCGACAAGGTTCAGGTTGCCGGGTTGGACTGGCGGATAGTGGCCTCAGCGGGAAACATGCTCGGGACACCGCTCTGCCGGGCGCGGGCAGGCCGAATCCGTATTGCGCCGACTTCAAGCCTCAGGATGTCCCGTAGGACCGAAGACGACCAGTCTGTTGGGAGCTTCATCACGTTCGGCAGATTTCGCACGATTCACCTGGGCGATCTGACCCCGAACAGGCAATTCGATCTCATGTGTCCCAACAACCGCGCCTGGGCACGGTGGACCTGCTGATCGCGGCACGTCGTGGGAACGTGAATGCCGAATTGCTCGCCCACGCCCTTCGCCCCCGTGCTGCGATCACCAACAACGGCACTCGTAAAGGCGGACAACCCGAAGCGATGAGAATCTTCTTCAGCGTCCCTGGTCTGGAGGACGTCTGGCAGATGCACTTCTCGCTCCTGAGCGGTCAGGAGTGCGCCGTTCCGGGAATGTTCATCGCCAACTCGTTCGACCAGCAACCGGCTGCCATGCCGGTCGCGCCATTCACCGCGCCGCCACAGGGGCAGGACGCCCCCTCCGGCGCCGGCGCACGATGGACCAGCCGTATTATTTCAAGGTGTCGGCGCAGCGGGATGGCACCTTCACCGTAACTAATACCCGGAACGGATTCAGCAAGACCTACCGGCCGGCATCGGGAACCAACTGACAGGCGGCTGAAAAACGGAGCCTGAGTAGAACCTGAAGTTAGAAGCGACAATTTAGCCGCGTTCTTCGCTGTAGGCACGTTGCGAAATTAACTTCAGGCGGGTCCTGTCGCGAACAGCCTCACCGAGCCACCGCCACCGCGCAAAGTCCGCGCGGCGGGACCCGGGGTGCTCGGCAGCCCTTGTCACGGCTGACGCCTCCGCGCCCGGCACCGGGGTCCCCAGCGCGGCACCCGCGCTGGAGTGGCAGGAGGCCCCGTTCGCGCCACCCGCGGAAGGTAATCTGCAACGTGCCTTAGGTTTCAACTTCCAACTTCAGGTTGCTGACATTTTCAGCAACCTGCCAGCTAGTGCCCGCAAGACCAAACAGTATCCGCAGTGGTTGCAGTCGAACGCTCGGTTCGATGAGGCGAGGCGCCATCGCCGTCGCCGCCGCGCGCGAGCGGCAACTGTGCGTGGCTGGCATGGGCGCGCCACGTCTCGACCGGCGTGAACAAGTATGCCCCGCCCCTTTTCACCGGCACTCCCAGCAGGGCTCGTGCGGCTCCGGCCGCCCGTGTCTGGCGATCGCATCCTCGCACCAGCGCGCGCAGTTCGTCTTCCGTCACGACGGTGGCTGATCCTCCAGTGCCTCGCAATCGACCGAGTCAACGATGCCGATGATTGCGGCATCGACGGGCGCGGCCTTCCTGCCGAGCGCGCCTCGCCGGCCGCTCGTCCTTCCAGCACCACCAGCACTTTCTCGTGAACGCCGGCGCCGACGCCGTCGATCGCCAGCATTGCCGTGCCGCGCGGCGTGTCGTCGAGATTCAACGGCTGCACCAGCAGCAGCTTGGCGCCCTCGAACTTCCGGTGCTTCTGCGTCGCGACGACGGTTCCGATCACACGGGCGATCTGCATCAATGCGCTTCATGAAAATTGCAGATCTCAGATTTCAGATTTGCAGATCTCATTTCAGATTTCCTATCTCTCCACCGTCCAATGATCGACGATGCCGACGATCCCGGCATCGACCGGGGCTCGGCGGGGTGAAACGGAAAGCTGGCTTCCTTGCCCCGCACGAAGAACACCTCCTCGCCAACGCCGGCGCCGACCGAATCCGCCGCCACGAGCGGCCGGCCGGCCGGTTGATGCTCGGGCGTCAGAGGCTGGACGATGAGGAGCTTGATGCCGACCAGTCTGTCGTCTTTGCAGGTGGCAACCACTTCGCCGATTACACGGGCCAGCTGCATATATGAACTTTGAAATTGCAGATTCAGATTGCAGATTGCGGAATCGTGATTGGCAGATTGAACCGCAACAATCTGCAACTCTGAAACTCAAATCTGCAATTTCATGTTTCATGGATGTCGACCGTATCGACGATGCCGACGATATCGCGGCGTCGACCGGGCTGTCTTTCATGCGCGGCCGCCATCCGCGCCGAGCTGCCGCTGACGATGAGGACCGTCTCGCCGATTCCGGCGTCGACCGTGTCGACGGCCACCAGATACGCGCCCTCGGCCTTGCCGCGAGGATCCACCGGCCGCGCGACCATCAGCTTGTTGCTGACGAGCCGCGGATCTCTTCGCGTCGCGACCACGGTCCCAACGATTTTCGCGAGGAGCACCGACTAGGCTTTCGTGCTCGCAGCCTTGCCGATCGGCAGCGCCTCCTCGAGGTTGGCGTGCGGCCTGCGGAATGACGTGGACCGAGACGAGCTCGCCCACCCGGCGCGCCGCCGCAGCGCCGGCGTCGGTGGCCGCCTTCACGGCCGCGACGTCGCCGCGCACGATGGCGGTCACGTAGCCGGCGCCGATCTTCTCCCAGCCGACGAGCGTGACCTTTGCCGCCTTGACCATCGCGTCGGCGGCCTCGATCATCGCGACCAGACCCTTCGTTTCGATCATCCCAAGCGCCTCACCCATTGATGATCTCTCTTGAGGCCTCGCTAGTCCACAGCTGACAGTTGACCGTTGACGAGTACGTTGACCGTCACCTGTGAACTCTGAACCGTAAACCGATCACCCTGTAGTCCTGCACGTCCCGCTACCTCAGGCTCCGAACCGCTTCTTCGATGAGGGCGGAGAGTTCGCGGTATGTTAACCGAATTTCCGCTTCCTCATGGCCTGCGCGGCGGATCGGTTCGCACGCGCTCCAGCAGATCGGGCACGAGGCGCATCCCGCCGCCGGCGGGCGCCTGAACCACCTGACAGGTCGCGATCGTCGTCGCCGCGGTCGTCCCCGCGCGCGGCCCGATCCGCGCATCCGGCACCGTCCGCCGGATCCGCGCAGATAGGCGCCGGCGCTTTGATGCCGTGCGTCCCGCGCAGATCCTGCAGCCGCAGCACCTCCTCGCGCGCGATGAGGTTCTCGCGCCCGAGCAGGCGCGCCACCAGGCTGATCTTCGCGAAGTGCTCGATCGTTTCCATCTTGAAGTACGCGGCGAACAGATCTCCGCCGACCGTCAGCGCGCCGTGGTTGGCGAGCAGCATGCCGTCGTGCGCCTTGATGTACTTGCGCACGGCCTCGGGGCAGCTCCGTCGGTCGACGGCGTCGCGTACTCCGCAATCGGAATGCTGCCGAGCGTCGTCAGCACTTCGGCCAGGACCGGCGCGATCGAGCGGAATGCCGGCGACCGCAAAGCCGGTCGCAATCGGCGGATGCGCGTGCACGACGGCCTGCACGTCCGGGCGCTGGCGGTACACCTCGAGGTGCATCAGCATCTCGGTCGACGGGATCGCGGTCGCCCTGGAGCTTCCTGCCCGTCCAGGTCGGTGACGCACATCATGTCGGGCGACATGAACCCCTTGCAGACGCTCTTGGGGGTCATGAGCAGCGCGATCGGCGCCCAGACGGACGCTGATGTTGCCGTCGTTCGCAGGCGGTATAGCCGCGCGCGTACATGCGGCGGCCGACCTCGACGATGTCGGCCCGCAGCGACGATTCGGTGCTCATCTCACGCGCGCGCGATACTGGTCGCGGCATTTGTCAGAGCAGAAGTGCACCCGTTGGCTGTCCTTCGACCAGCATCACCGCGCGTTCGGGGACCACGAAGGTTCCACACACCGGATCGCGCACCATCTGGACACCGAGCTGAGGACGCGCGCGTTCCGCGCGGGTCCCGGTCACCCTCGCGGAAGCCGGAGAACAAGCGCGAGAAGGCGCGCAGAAACGCGATGAGCAGGAAGAGCAGGATGCAGCGGACGAGCATCAGGCACCCGGCTTCTGTGCCGTGCCCAGGGTCGGATGCGCTGCGAGCGCAGACTGTCGAGGCGCGCCTGGCGGCCTGGGCTTCAGGGCTCTGCGGCGCGAGCGTGATGCACCTGTTCCCACGCCTGCTGCGCGCCCGGCAGATCCTGCTTGCTGAACCACTTGACGATGCCGACGTGGAGGAATGTTTTCGCGTGTTTCGGGTCGATTTTCAGCGATCGCCCGAATTGCTCCAGCGCCTTCTCCGGCTGGTTGGCGTAGTAGTACGACACGCCGAGATCCGTGCTGACCTCGACCTCGTTCGGCGAGAGCCGCAGGGCGTCGCTGTACCACTCTGATCGCCTCGTCGTAGCGCTCCGGCCTCGAAATACAAATTGCCCAGCTGCGCGCGGGGCGCGGCGTTCTGACGGCTCACGCTCGGCTACCGAGATGAACGCATTGACCTGCGTCTGATCGAGGATCGCGGCCGTGGACCCGCGTCGCCCGGGCAGTCTGGCACGGCCGCGGGCGGCTGGCGCAGAGCCGCCTGCTGGCTGCCGATCACCCATCCGGCGATGAGCCCGAACAGGATGCCAGCGACGCCAAACGCAACCGAATCAGACTTCATCAGTGAGATACTCTGGCTCTCAGCTGTCAGCTCTCGGTCATCGGCTCACAGCGCCCGCGCGGCACACACCAAGCTGAACACCAACGAGCTGATAGCGTGAGCAGCTGAAAGCTGATCATAACAGCGCGCGTTGAAACCAGTCCACCAGCACGCCCCCGAGATCGTGGTCGCCTTTGAGCATCGTCGTGCCGTGGCCGGCGTTCTCGAGGATCCTGATCTCGCGGATACCGCCGCCGCCCGCGGCCAGTTCCTTCGCTGATCGAAGGGCATACGGGTCGTTGCTGCCGGCCAGCAACAGCGCCGGCCGCCCGCCGTACTTGCGGATGGGCCGCATCTGTTCTGAGCGATCGGTAGTCGAGACCCGCGCGACAGCAGAGGCGAGACTCCGGACCGCCGGGTCGGCGGCGCTGCCAGAATGGCGACATTGGCGCCCAGCGACGCGCCTGCGATGCCAATCGCCGATGCAACAGCGAGATCGCTTCGCGCGACGAGAAACGTCCGCGCAGCCCGGCACGTCGAGGACGAGCCGTGTGAGATCAGGGTCGCCGCCGGCGACCGATGGCGGGACCGCTGAGGAACCGCCGTGCCCGCGAAAATCGATCGCCAGCGCACGGAGGCCCGCGTCCGCAAGCCGGCTGGACCGCCGTCCCAGTCCGCGCGCGATCTCGTCAACATGTGTAGCAGGATGACGGCGGGCGCCGGCCCGCGGCCCGCTGTCATAAAACGTTCCGGCAATCGCGACGCGCCGTCCTCGGTTCGCATGCTGACGGTGCGCGGCGCTCGCCGCCTGCAGCTGCACCACCGGTGTCAAGACGATGATGGCCGCCGACGCCACGGCGCTGGCCAGCGTCCACGCCCGCGGCGATGCCCAGCGGTTCGCGACGCGCTCATATGTGAGTCCCCGCGCTGCGCCCGAGGATCGCCAGGTAACTCGCGAACGACCGGTTCGGAGGCCGGCAAAGAGCGCGCGCGAGACGATCGCGTGGCCGATCGACACCTCATCCAGGTGGGGAAGCTCGCGAAACATGATGAGGTTCTCCAGATCGAGATCGTGGCCGGCGTTGACGCCGAGGCCGAGAGATCGCGCCAGGCGCGCCGCCTCCGCGTAAGCCCTCGAAGGAGCGGCGGCCTGATCCGCGCCGCGCTCGAAGGCGCGAGCGAACGGCTCGGTGTAAAGCTCCACGCGATCGGCGCCGAGCGACGAGGCGAGCTGCACGGCGTCCGCGCGGGCTCGACAAACAGGCTCACCCGAATGCCGTTCGATTTCAGCGTATCGGATCACGGCCGGCAGAGCCGCGGCCTCGGGACCTGCGCTCCAGCCCGCCTGGCTCGTGATCTCCCCGGTGCAACCGGGACGAGCGTGCACTGATCCGGCCCGACCTCCAGCACCAGCGCGAGCAGATCCGGCCGAGGATCGCCCTCGATGTTGTATTCGATCGACGGACGCCGCGATTGCAGCGCGCCGGCGATCTCGCGGACGTCCTCGGGCGTGATGTGACGGCGATCGGCGCGTGGATGCACAGTGATGCCTGCGGCGCCGCGGCCAGAGCACGCAGCCACCGCGTCGAGGACTCGCGGCTCCCGGCCGCCGCGCGAGTTGCGCAGCGTCGCAACCTTGTTGACGTTGACACTCCAGGCGAATCATGGAATCTGGTGATTGGTGCATTTGGCGATCTGCGATCTGGTAATTCACGCCGAGATGTTCCTTCACCGTGTCGATAATCTCCTGGGCCCAGACCCGGATTTCTTCCTCGGTGCCTGCCCTTCGAGCATCACACGCAGCAGCGGCTCGGTGCCCGAATAGCGGACGAGCAGCCGGCCCTGGCCCGCCACGCGCGACTTCGACGCGCGCGATGGCCGCCGCGACCGCCGGCACCCGCGCCAGATCGACCTTCTCGCGGACGCGCACGTTGAGGAGCACCTGCGGGTAGCTCGACGAGGTCGCCCGTCAGATCTGCCAGCGAGCGCCCGGTGAGCCGCGATCGTCCGCAGGACGTTCAGCGCGGTGCAGAGGCCGTCGCCGGTGAACAGGTATTCCGAGAAAATGACGTGACCCGACTGCTCTCTCCCCGAGCGAGAGGTCGCGCGCCAGCATCTCCTCCATCACGTGCTTGTCGCCGACCGCGCACCGCACGAGATCGATCCCGAGATCGCGCAGGGCGATCTTCCAGGCCGATATTGCTCATCACGGTCGCGACGATCGCGCCGCCCTTCGAGACGCCCCTTCGGCCTGCAGCTGGCGGCCGCACATCAGCAGCACATGGTCCCCGTCGACGAACCTCCCGCGATGATCGACGAAGATGGCACGATCGCCGTCGCCGTCGAAGGCGACGCCCATCTGACATCCGCTTTTGACAACCGTCTCAGCCAGCAGCTCCGGGTGCGGCCGACCCGCACCCGAGATTGATGTTCCGCCCGTTGGGTCGATTCCCCGATGACGACCGTCCCGAGGCCGAGTCGCCTCGAACAATGCGGGTGCGACAGTCGTCGTCGCGCCGTTGGCGCAATCGACGCGCGAGCGTGAATCCCTTCAGCGCGTCGCCTCGTCGGCAGCACCGTGCTCAGATGGTCCAGGTAGGCGCCCGCAAGATCGGCCTGCGCGCGGGGGCGCGGCCTCCCGCCACGCGCCGTCCATGACGAGTCGGCCACGATCGCTTCGACTTCCCGTTCGACGCGCTCTGCGAATTTCACGCCGCGGCCGGAGAAGACCTTGATGCCGTTGTCTTCGAACGGATTGTGGGATGCCGAGATCACCACGCCCGCGTGCGTAGCCCTCGGCCGGTGTCAGATACGCGATGGCGGGCGTGGGGACCACGCCCGCGCTCGTCACGCCTCGCGCCTTCGCCTGACGCGCCGTGCGCCAGCTCGGCCTCGATCCAGCCGCCTGATTCACGCGGTGTCGCGGCCGACCAGCAGCCGCGGCGACTCCGTCCCATGCGGGAGCGCGCGCACCAGCGCGGCCCCGAGCCGGCGCACCGTGGCGGCGTCGAGTGGGTACTCTGGCCGGCCGTCCGCGCACACCGTCGGTGCCGAAGAGGCGAGGCGGCTCCGGAGTGCGCGGCCGCTGCGCCAGTCGTCAGTCTCTTGGCACGGGTGATACGCACCTGTACCGCCGGCAGGCAGGATTCGCGCGACGCCGGCATCGTCGGAGGCCTCGGCCGCGACCGACAGCGAATAATCGCCGAGGCCCAGGCCGGCAGAGATCGACATGATGCCGTGACATCGCCTGGATCGATGCGGCTGAGCCCTTCTCGGCTGCCGCGCAGCACGACGCTCGACGGCCGAGCGGAAGCGCCTGTGCAGCCAGTGCCGGGACCGAGGTTGCGCAAGCTGGACGGGCTGGCGCTGACCGTGTCGCTCCCGCGGGCCGGGCAGCACTTCCACCCTGACGTTGGCCGACCGCGGAGTCTTCAGCCGCAGCAGCGGGTCGAGCAACCCGACCCTCACGACTTCGGCGACGCGTGCCCGGGCGCCGGTCAGCCGAGACCGCCTCGGTCACCGCCTCGGTCGCTCGCGCCACCGCGCTCTCGGGCCCGGGTCACCTCGATCGTCTTCGGATCGGTCGTCACGGCGCCGACGACGAACCCCGGCGCGGATTGCCTTCGATCTCGGGACAATGCGAGATCTGCGCGAGTGGCCGACGTCTCGAACACCATCGCGATGCTGCTCGGCGTCACCTGAACGACCTCGACACCGAACGGCACCCGCACGTTCTCGGGAGTCAACTGAAAGAGCCGGCGGCCCGGCCGTGCGGCACGCAGATCGAGCGTCGCAACGACGTCGCTGGACGTCAGCCTGGCCGAGCGTTCCAGAGCCGCCCCGCACGGACGTCGACGAGCGTGAAGGCGCTCGCCGGCGCAGCTCCGAGTCCCGCGGAAACTGCTGCAGTTCGAGCGGGCACGCGGAGGCCGCGTTCGACGACCTCTTCCCCGGACACGGCCATCCAGACGCCACGGCGAGCGCCAGCGAGACGACCTTGAGGCCGGCATGGCGGAACGGCCGCATCGACACGAGCTTCACCGGGCACCTGCTCGCGTCATGACGTGTACTGGACGCGCGAGGACACCGGCGACCTGCGGGCGCCTGCCTGCGAAATGAGCGCTCGCAGCCGGACGCGCAGCGCGTCGGGATCGAGGCTGCGCTCGATCTGCCCGTCGGCGACGAGCGAGATCCGCCCGGTTTCCTCCGAAACGACGATGGCCAACGAATCGTTCTCTTCGGTCAGGCCGATGGCCGCGCGGTGCACGCGATCCCGAGCTCCTTGCTCAGCTTGGGATTGACGGTGAGCGGCAGAAAGCATGCGGCCGCCGCGATGCGGTCGTTCTGCACGATCACGGCGCCGTCGTGGAGCGGCGAATCCAGCTGGAAGATGCTCACCAGCAGGTCGTAGCGTCATGACGGCATCGAGCGGAATGCCGCCTTCGATGTAGTTGCGCAGGCCGATCTGCCGCTCGACGCGCGATGATCGCGCCGACGTGCTGGGACGACAGCATGCTCGCGGCGACCACCATCTCCTCGATCGATTCCTCGGCCGATTCCGGCTTCGCGAAGTAGCGGAAGAAGGGCGCGCGGCCCAGATGCGCGAGCGCGCGCCGAATGTCCGACTGGAACAGCACGATCACCGCCAGGACGATGTAACTCACGAGGTTGCGGACGACCCAGTTGACGGTATCGAGATGCGCCCACTGCGAGCCGTAGAACAGGCGCGACCAGGACAGGCCGCGCCGAGCGCCATCTGGACGGCGCGGCGTGCCGCGGATCAACTTGAGGGCTTCGTAGACCAGCGACCGACACCACGAGGATGTCGACCAGATCCCACCAGTCGAGCGGCGTGCGCCGGAGAATGTTCAGCCAATCCACGATTTCAGATTTCAGACTTCAGATTTCAGCAGTCTTCAGACTTTCAGCTTGACGCCGAGCCTTCGTATTTCCTCCGCCACGCGACGACCTGCACCATCTCGGCGACGGCGTGGACGCGAACGATGTGCGCGCCGCCCAGGACGGCAGCCGTGACGGCGGCGGCTGTTCCCCAGTCCCGTTCCGGCGCCGGCCGATCCTGCAGCGCCTCACGCAGGAAGGACTTGCGCGGAGGGACCGACGGAGCACCGGACGACCGAGCGCGACAAGCTCCGGGATCCTCGCCAAGACACCATAGCTGTGCGCGCGGGCGTTTAGCAAACCCGATCCCGGGTCGATGAAGTGAGGCGCTCCTGGCGACGCCGGCGGCGATCGCCCTCGCCGATGCTCTCTCCGAGCTCGACGATCGACGTCGGCGACCACGTCCTGATAGTCCGCGCGCGGTCGTATGCCCTTCGATCGCGGCCGCGGGTATGCATCAGCACGAGGGCCGCACCCGCGCGCGGCCACCACGCCCCCGAGCGCCGGTTCGATACCGCAGGCCGCTGACGTCGTTGACGATCGCCGCTCCCTCCGCGACGGCCGCGCGTGCGCCGCTCGGCTGTAGGTATCGATCGAAATGGGGACCTTGCAGGCGGCGCTCGGCCAGCCCGCGGATGACGGGCAGGACGCGCGCCGGCCTCCTCGCCGGCGGCGACGGCGTCGGCGCCGGGCCTGGTCGATTCCCCCCCGACGTCGATGATGTCCGCGCCGGTCGCCTCCATCTCGCAGCGCCGCGTCAACCGCCGCGCGCATCCAGTCTGGGGTGAGGCTCCGCCGAAAGGAGTCGGGCGTGACGTTGAGGATTCCCATCACCAGCACCCGCTCGCCCAGGAGGAGCCGTTCGATCGTCGGCAGAGGAACGGTGTGAGCGTGACGAAGGGGAAGTCACGTCAGAAGTTAGAGGTCAGAACGCCGTCAACTTCGGCTGCGACGCGGCCGTTATTCCTGCGGCAGCGGCTTGTTGATCGAGGGCACGATCGAGCGCGCGCTCTTTCTGGCGCGGACGGGCCTCGTCCTCGTCGGACGCGGACCGTGCGAGCGGCAACCGGCTGCGGCTCATCGAGCGGCTGGCCCGCCGCCGAGGCGCTTGCACCTGCTCGGCGTCGAGCGACCTCGCGCGCCAGCAGCGCGTCGGCGATCTTCATCAGCGTGTCCTTGTTCTCGGGAGAGCAGTCCCTGCGCGCGCTCGTAGTTGTCGGTGACGAAGCGCTTCACCTCCTGATCGATCTTGAGCGCCGTGTCCTCGCTGTAGTCCTGATGCTGGGCGATCTCGCGGCCGAGGAAGATCTGCTCTTCCTTCTTGCCGAAGGTCAGCGGCCCCATCGCGTCGCTCATGCCCCACTCGCACACCATCCGGCGGGCCAGCTCGGTGGCGCGCTCGAGGTCGTTGCCTGCGCCGGTCGTGATGCTGTCCGATCGTGATCTCCTCGGCGATGCGGCCGCCGAGCAGGATCGCGATCTGATCGTTCGAGGTAATCGCGCGAGTAGTTGTGCTTCTCGTCGACCGGCAGCTGCTGCGTGAGCCCGAGCGCCATGCCGCGCGGGATGATCGTCACCTTGTGGATCGGATCGGCGTGCGGCAGCAGCACGGTCGAGCAGCGCGTGGCCGGCTTCGTGAATCGCCGTCACCCGCTTCTCCGCGTCGCTGATGATCATCGAGCGCCGCTCGGCGCCCATCAGCACCTTGTCCTTCGCGAACTCGAAGTCGTGCATGCGCACGACCTTCTGGTTGTAGCGCGCGGCGTTCAACGCCGCCTCGTTCACCAGGTTCGCCAGATCGGCGCCCGAGAAGCCCGCCGAGCCGCGCGCCAGCACGCCGCATCTCGACGTCGTCGGCCATCGGGATCTTCTGCGTGTGCACGCGCGAGGATGCCCTCGCGGCCCTTGACGTCGGGACGGTTCACCACGATGCGGCGATCGAAGCGGCCGGGACGCAGCAGCGCCGGATCGAGCACGTCGGGCCGGTTGGTCGCTGCCACGAGGATGACGCCTTCGTTCGACTCGAAGCCGTCCATCTCGACGAGCAGCTGGTTCAGCGTCTGCTCGCGCTCGTCGTGGCCGCCGCCGAGGCCGGCGCCGCGATGGCGGCCGACCGCGTCGATCTCGTCGATGAAGACGATGCAGGGCGCGTTCTTCTTGCCCTGCTCGAAGAGGTCGCGGACGCGCGACGCGCCGACGCCGACGAACATCTCGACGAAGTCGGAGCCGCTGATCGAGAAGAACGGGACGTTGGCTTCACCCGCGACCGCGCGCGCGAGCAGCGTCTTGCCGGTTCCCGGAGGCCCCATGAGCAGCACGCCCTTCGGGATGCGGCCGCCGAGCTTCTGAAACTTCTGCGGCTCCTGCAGGAACTCGATGATCTCCTGCAGCTCCTCCTTCGCCTCGTCCACGCCGGCGACGTCCTTGAACGTCACCTTCTTCTGCGAGCTGGACGACAGCTTCGCCTTGCTCTTGCCGAACGACAGCGCCTTGTTGCCGCCGCTCTGCATCTGCCGCATGAAGAAGACCCAGAAGCCGATGATCAGGAGCATGCGGTCCCCAGGTAAGAGCAGGCGTCGCCCAGGGACTCGCCGTGCGCTCCTTCGACTGGATCACGATGCCGCGGTCGGTACAGCTTGTTGGCGAGCCCGTCGTACTGCTCCGGTGCGTACGTGTGGAAGGCCTCGCCTTCCTTGGTGTTGCCGGAGATCTCCTGTCCGGTGATCAGGACGCGCTGCACGTTGCCCGCATCGACCCACGACATGAACTCGCTGAAACTGACCTGGTGATCGTTCTGCTGGAACTTCGTGGAGACGTTCCAGATGAGGACACCGATCACGGCGAGGCGATCCAGAACACCAGACTCTTCAAGGTCGAGCTCACGCAGTCCTCCCAGAAGCTTAAGTCTCAAGACTAGCACGGCTTGCGCGGGGTCCGTTACCCGAAAGTCCTCGTCGATCGCGTGGCCGGCCACCCGGACAATTCGGTCAGTTTCGTCCACCACGATAGGGACGCAGTCCCGGCGCTGCTCTCGCGACCTTGCGGTTCACGAAATAGTCCTGCAGCTTCGTCCGTCCACCCAAGCCGTGCGGACGGAACCGGTCACCGGGCCGCCGGTTGCGAACCCACAGCTTGCTCCCGCATCGATCCAGCCTGACCACGGCGAGGGCGCCGCCGCTCGAGCTTGCGCTGCTGGTCACAGCTCCCTCCGAGGGCGCCACCTCGGCAGTCACGACACAGGACGCCTCCGCGAGACGCACCTCTCCTGGAATGGACAGCGGATACTGAAACAGGTTCGCCGCCGCGGGTCGCCGTCCCTGCCGGCCGCCCGATCGCGCCATCAGGCCTCGCTGTTAAGACGAGATCGCCGCCGTCCCGTTGCATCCGCTGGCCCGGCAAGTCCACCGGCGCTCCACCTTCGCGGACGAGCCGCACCGCCTCTTCGATATGGGCGAACGAAACCGCCCGGCCCCGGAGGCCTCGAGCATCGCCCGCCGGATCACCAGGCGGGCCAGCGCCAGCGGCGCCGACGGCGAGCGCTGTCGGCCTGCATGCGCCACGTGTCCCCTTCGCGCCGGCACGCTCGCGACCACAGGTCGTCCTCGCCCGCGGCCATCCATCGCCATTCGTCCCGCGCAAGGTCGGCTTCGTCGGCGAGGACATCCACAATCGACGGGTTGAATCGCTGCTCGAGGAAGGGCAGCAGCTCGGCGCGCACGCGGTTCCTCGGAATACTCAGATCGCCGTTCGACTCGTCGTTGATGTGCGGCACGCCTCGCGACGCGAGATAATCCCGAAGGATCGCGCGGCGGCAGTCGAGAAGCGGCCGGATCAGCGCGCCACGCCGCGGGTGCATGGCTGCCAGGCCGCGGGCGCCCGCGCCGCGCAGCAGGCGAAGCAGGAACGTTTCGGCCTGATCGTCGCGCGTGTGACCCGGCGCGATCGCGTCCGCGTCGAAGTGCACGCGCGCGCGCTCGAGGAAGCCGTGCCTCGCGCGTCGCGCTGCATCCTCGATGGACCGCCGCTCGCGCCGGGCGAGATCTCTCACGTCCTCCCGCTCGACGAGCAGCGGCTGATCGAGAGCCGCCGCCACCTCTGCGCAAAACCGCTCATCGCCTGAGGCGGCTGGCCGCAGCTGATGGTTGAAATGCGCGAGGCCGACGAGGCGGATCTCGCCGGCCAGGTCGAGCTCGCGCAGCAGGTGCGCGAGCGCGACAGAGTCCGGACCCGCCGGACAGCGCGACGACCACGCGTGTATCACTCCGCGCAAGGTCACGTCGTCGGATGGTCTGCCGGACGCGATCGAGCAACTGCGTGACTTCAGGCTGGAGGGCTGGAAAGGCGGGACGGGCTGGAAGGGACCCATCCTGCCCCTGCCCAGATTTGGTGCCGGAGGACGGATTCGAACCGTCGACCCCGCGCTTATGAGACGCGTGCTCTCACCAACTGAGCTACTCCGGCCGGAACTCTTGATTTTAACGTGATCGATGACGGTCCGCTCTGCTAGCGGACCGTGATCTATCGTCAATGAGCGCCGCGGCGCAGCAGCGGAATCATGATCTCGTGATGGCCGACGAGCGAAGTAGCCGCGGCCCGGTGCCCGCCGTCGGCCGGCGTCACGACGTTGGTCTAGCGGCCGGTACAGCCGCACGAAATCCGAGATTGACCGTGGTGAGGCCGGCGAGCGCGCACGCCGCGGTTGCGCGCCAGCGCGACCGCCTTGAGGAAGACTTCCGGGCAGGATGACCGCCGATCCGCAATTGAGGTAGACGCCCTGCTCGAGCCGCGCGACGTTGGACACGAAGTAGCGGAAGTCGCGCAGGCTGCCCTCGCCGAGCGCCGGCCCGAAGCCGCCGGGTGCATGTGGATGATGTCGGTGCCGATCGCCGACGTGAGCCGTCACCGGGATCTCGAGCCGCGCGGCGGCTGGCGAGCACGCTGCTGCGCGCGAACTGCGGCTGGCGATCTCGCCAGGAACCGTCCCGACGGCCTGGCCGATGCCGAGCCCGGCGCCGACGCCGTCCGTAATCGCCTGCGTTCAGCAAGCGTCCGGTTTCCTCGGCCATGCCGAAGCGGCCGGGGCCGAGCGCCTCGTCCACGTCCTCGGACGTGGCGCCGACCAGCGCGACCTCGAAGTCGTGGATCATCGCCGCGCCGTTGGTGGCGATCGCCGAGACGAATCCGCGCTCCATCAAGTCGATCAGCGATCGGGCCGAGGCCGGTCTTGATCGACATGGGCGCCGAGGCCCCAGCACGATGCCGGCCGTGTGCGTTCGCGCGCCGACCATCGCGCGGACCACAGCCTTGAAGTCGGCGGCCGCGAGGATGTCCGGGAGCGACGTCGCACGAACTCCGCCGACGCGTCGGCTCGCGCGGCACCGGCCGCGCAAAATCCTCCGCGCGCGCCTTGCTCTGCCGCGACTTCAGCGGATAGGTCTTAACGTCAGACAGATCGAATTCTTCCTATTGAAATGCGCTCACGGAACCTCCGACTTCGGCGATAGCAATTTCAGCTACCCTCGATCTATCAGCTGAGCAGCATCGCGTCCCCGTAGCTGTAGAAAGCGGTAATGTCGTTCGACCGCTGCGCGATAGGCGGTCATCACCACCTCGAGGCCGCCAATCGCCGACACCAGCATCAACAGTGAGCGACCGCGGCAGATGGAAATTTGTCAGCAGCGCCGCCGACGACCTGGAACTCGAAGCCTGGGTAGATGAACAGGTCGGTCGTCCCGCTCCCAGCGATGACGCGCCCGTTGCCTGGGCTCGCGCGACCGCTTCCGAGCGTTGCGTGTCGTCGTCGTGCCGACCGCGACGTTATCCGACGGCCTTCGGCGCGCGCCCGTTCGATCGTGTGTGCCACGGCCTCAGGATCGCGTAGCTTGCTTCGGCCTCGACTGCATGATCCTCGACACCGATCGACGCGCACCGGCTGAAACGTTCCGTAACCGACGTGCAGGCGTGATTTCCGCGATCTCGACGCCGCGGTCGCGTAACGTGGCGAGCAGTTCTGGGCGTGAAGTGCGAGTCCGCGGTCGGCGCGGCCACAGATCCGCGATTGCGCGCAAACACCGTCTGATAGCGTTCGCCATCGGACGCGTTCGTCAGCGCGCCTGAATGGGGCGGCAACGGCACGTGACCGATAGCGTCGATCGCCGCCTCGACGCTCGGAGCCGTCCTCCGGTCAAGAGCCCGGATCAGCGCTGCCGGCCAAAGAGCAGCCCCATCGAGCGCTTCGCTCTTGCTGCAGCCTGCGATCCGACCCGGATCCGACCCGGGTCCGACCCCGGATCCGACCCTGGATCTGACCCCGGATCTGACCCTTTATTTGGGTCCTGACCCGGGTCCGACCCCAGCACCGGTCAAAGACCACGCGTGCCGCCGGGTTCCGGTTACCGCCCTGGATGCATCAGCGGCGCTTGCCAGACTACTGCCGGGACCTGGGACCGAGCGCGCGGCGCCGCGCCTGGCACCGGCTCCAGCGCTCTGTATTCGGCGTGCCGCCCCGAGGGACACGGCGCCCGAGCGAGGCGCGCCGGGAAAACGCCGGGTGTTGTTGGCGACCACGGGTCCGCCTGCCAGGAAGCAGATCCGGCGGGTCCGCGATCAGCCGGCGTCCCCGAATCACCTTTGGTCTGCCGCTCGAGCGTCGAGTGAAAACGCTGCCGCCGCGGAAGTCATCCGCGCTGCGGCGGTTCCTGCGGCAATCTGCTCAGGAGGGAGTTGAAAATCGAGACGGCGGCGGGACGTCCATCCACGCAACCACCCCGGCGATCTCTGTGCACCGTGACTAATGCACGACCGAGGGCTGCCGGAGAGGGACTGCCGCATTCGTCCAGTCTTCGCGGAGAGTCGTCCACGGCGACACGATCGGCGTGATACTCTGGCGCTGCGGGGTGGACGGGCGTCGCGGCGCGCTTCCTCGATCGCGCCGATCTTGCTGCAGTGCCCCATTGCCGCGGCCGTTTTTCCGTCAGAAGCGCACGCGCCGCCTCCGAGGCGATGCGTGCCGAGCGCGCTGAAGAGCAAAAGTCGATCGCCTAGAATCCGAGTTGTGCGAAGCCCCGTTCCGGCGTTGCCGGATGCCGGCTCGGGCTCGAAACGAGGCGGATCTGAAAAGACCGATTCGCCGCATCGGAGACCGCGTGGCACGGCCGCGAAGCAGCGCGGCGATCCACGCGATGAATCCGTTCGAGAAGCCTTCAACGCGCTTCACGGCGGCGGCGCGATGTGAACGTCGCGCGCCACAACTGCGTATCCAGTCGGCAACGGCTCGAACGAGTTGCCGGCGCATCGCCCAGTCAGAAGCGCCAGCGCAGCGCGCCAGGTCATCTCGATCCGAGAAAAGAGTCGGCAGAAGTCCGGTGCGCCAGCCGCTTCGCGACGGTTCGGTCGCGACCGAAAAACGCCGGTAGGCGGCATCCGGCGATCGGCATCAGCGTCCGGTGTGGTGCCGGCATGCTGCTCCATCAGAAAAAGATCCGTTTCTCGGACGTGCCCCAGACGACTGGCGCGGCAATGGATCGGCCAAGCTCTGCAACGGCAGAGCGAGACGTGCGCTAAAGAGCCAAAAAGCAGCGGGGTGATATTCCTAGTCATGAGCCGGCGGCAGACGCTTGTGGAGCAGAAGACAACTGTGCTAAATCGGCACACCACAATTCGGGTGATTCCTGGAAAAGGGACGGGAAACAGCCCCAGAAAACCAGCATCCGAACACGTAAGAAGCTGTTCTGTTTAGGAGCATCATCGTACGCCTCGTATCGCAACGGATCAGCGGAACCTGCGTAACTGCCGGTAGCTGGGCGATGGTCTTTTGCCAAACCGGCCGAGGTGGTGCCGACGATCATCGCTGATCGCGCGGTGGACCCGCCGGTTTGAGCGCGCCGCAACGCTGATGCTCGGCAGGTGCCCGGCGGCGAGTGCTGATGTGCGATCTCGGTGGGCCGCCCGGAGATCGCCGAGTCGAGCCGCCGCTTTGCCTGGCTACCTGACACGCGGCGGCATCTCTACGCCCCACCGAGTTCAACGGGCTCGGTCGGCGACAGAACACGCGCTGCGGCGCTCGCAGTGCCGCACGCCGGCGTGACTGGCGTGGTCGATACCGCAGTTCGAAGTGCGTGGCAGCCACCGTCTGTTACTGGCGGGAAAGAGACGGCGCGCTGCTCTGCTGATCGCCACCTGGCGGCGTCGTCGACGATCTGCCGGCCATTCCCGGCTTTCCTGACGATTGCTGCAGACGCTGCGTTTTCCACCGTCCGCCTGCACGCGACTGGCTTGCGGACGCAGCGTCAGACAAGCTCTGGCGGCGTTCGGCGTCGGTGCGGCGGTTACGGGCCTCGCTTCCCCTCGGCTCGATCACGTGGAGCCGCGACGCGATCGTGTTGACCGCGCGGGGCGCGACTCGACCGCCGCGCGCGCGCGCGGCTCGATCGTAACGGGGTCGGCGTCCGGAAGCGGAAATCAGACCGGCTGGAACTTTGACAACGGCCGCCTCAGGGTGATCGCCTTCGCTGGCGGGGCACGGCTGCGGACGCGTGCGCCTTGTTCTTCACCACCGCCAGCATCAGCGGTCGCCGGTTGCCATCGCGCTCGGCTGCCGGGTTACTGACCAGCAAGGGCACTGCTCAACTACCTCCGCTGCGTTCCGAAGCCAATCGTGGCGCAGGTTTCGTCGCCGCCGAATACAGCGCCTGGCAGCGCTTCTGCGCGATTTGTGCGTTATCAGCGGTCGCCGCCGCAGAAGGCGTGGCAAGCGCAGTAGCGATCAGCCGCGCGCGCTGCAGCAACGGGAGATGTGCACGCCGTCTGAACGAGAACTGCGAGGCCGATCGCTCGCTCGCAGATCGATATTCGCAGGTGCGGCACGCTGACCATCCTGGCGAGCCATCGCCGTCATTCTGGTGCTGCGATACGCGCGGCCCGATCGTATGATCCCGGTTGATCCTCGAAGCCTGCTGATCTACTGCGCGGCATCTGAATCCCGGTCGTCCGCATGCTCGAGCGCATCAGGATTCCGCGAGCGCTCACGGTGCGCCACTGGTGCTGATGCCGCGCTGGTCTGCCGTCGGCGGCGGCTCTGGTATACGCAGTTGAGCGGACAGGACGGCCGCCGTGCTCGACCAGCTGCCTGATGCGGCGCGTCCGAGGTCCGGCGAAAGCAGATCGAGGGCGCGCAAACCGCAGGCCGATCGCACCATCGTACCGACGATGCAGAAAGCCGCCAACGAGAGTTGGAGAAAGCCGCCGATGCCGCGACCAACACGGCGGCCACCGCGCCGAGGGGTTGCACGCGTTTGCAGGTCGAACAGCCAGCGCTGGCATGATTCAGTTGCCCATGGCGTAACCTGTTTGATGAGCGGATCATCTCGGCCTCGCGCGACCGCGTTCCTGGGCAGAAACTCGTGCCTTGATTCTGTTTCCTCGTTCTTTTGCTCGCGTCGGGCGACCTCTGTCGCAAAAAGCTGGTCTCAGATCGCGGGACCGTCTCTGACCACATTCAAAGAGAGATCCACGCTGCGAGATTCTGTCCGAAATCGCGATCAGGCGAGATCGCGTCGTTTCCTGATCGTCGGGTGTTCACCAGCACGCTGGTCGGCGGCGTCAATCTCGTGGCTCACCTTTCACGCGCACCTCGGCGCACCACCAGGCGGCGTTGTGGGGACTGCTTGCCGGCGTGATGATGGCCCAGATCCGATCCCCTACGTCAGATATGCGCGATCGCTGGTTCCGCGCCGGGACGACGCTGGTCGCTGCGCACAGCAAAGTTCAGCGACGTGCGGGTGCAACGCGCCCGGCGATCGGCGGCGCCGCGGTGCGGGGTCCACCAGCCTCAGAAGGATTTACGCCGCCTGGCGCCGTGTGCTTTTGACCAGTCGCGCTGCTCGGGTGACGCCGCGACGTCGCTGTCTTCACCTCAACAGCTCTGTTCTGGGGCTGGATTTGGGGCGTGTGGGGCGCGTTGCTCGCCGTGCCGATGCTGATGGTGATCAAGGCGGTCTGCGACCACGTCGAGGAATTCAAACCGGTCGACGAGTTGATCGGCGATTAAACGAACGTCGCACATGAGGGTTGGAAGCGGCCGCGTTTCAGCAGCAGCGGCTTCCAGAGATCGCCGACCTTCGCGGACGCGCTCCGGCACGTTGCCGGATCGTGAAATCCTGCGATGCGACACGCCTTTGCCACTTCCTTCCACGGTGATCGGCGTCGACACGGTCGCCTCTGGCCGCGGCCGCACCGAGTAGATCGACGCGAGCGTGCCGGCCCCAGCAGTTCTGGTTGTAGTCCACTAGCACGCGGCCCGTGCGGCCGATTGGCCACGCGGTATTCGCGCGGTCATCAGCGCCGGATGGCGCGCCGCCAGCTCCTGCGCGAGCGCCTTCGCGAACGTCCAGACATCCCTTCTGCGTCCGGTCCCGCACGATCGGCACATAGAGCGTGCAGGCCTTTCGAGCCGGTGGTCTTCGACGTAGCCGGCATGCTTCAGCGACGTCGAGCGCCTCGCTGCACGATCAGCGCGGTCTCGAGCACGCGCTCGAACGCCGCGCCTCGCCGGGATCGAGATCGAAGTGCACGTAGTCCGGCCGATCGACGTCGTCGCAAGTGCGCGTACCACTGGTTCAGGTCGATGCAGCCGAGATTGATCACCCAGAGCAGCGCGGCACGATCCTGAATCATCGGAAAGTCGATGACGTTCCCGTAGCCGTGGTCGATGCGGCAGATCTCGATCCAGTCGGGGCGCGGACGACGGCGCGCCGCTTCATGAAAGAAGAACTCGCCCGCCGCAGCCGTGCGGGGATAGCGCTTCATCACCATCGCGCGGTCGCGCGATGTGCGGCGAGCAGCACTGCGGCGACGTCGGCGTAGTACTGCAGCAGGTCGCCCTTGGTCAGCTCGCAGCTCGGGCCAGAAGATCTTCCGCAGGTTCGTGCAGGCGCACTTCTTTGCCATCGATCGAGAAGAATGACGTTGTCCTGATCACTGGGTATGGCTAGGCGCGCGCGATCCCATTTGCCGGTCTGCCCCGAGTCGGGGCCAGCGGCGGCAGCTTCGGCGGCCGCTTGCCGTGCAGGACGGCACCATCGACCGGCACATATTCGAGTTCCACGCCGTCGCTGGCGTGCCGAAGGCAGCGAATCCGCCCCGGCTCATGTCGCCGCGGCCGACAAACGCGATCGGAAAGCGGAGCCGCGAGCCGAAGATGTCACGAAGGATCTCGACGTCATCTGGCGACGCCACGCTGCCGCAACACGACGTCGCACTCGCGCTCGATTTCCGAGCAGCGCGCGGGCACTCATTCCAACGGCCGGCGATAGCGTGCGTTTTCGGCATTGATCTCACCACGCGCGAATCCGCGAAACGCCGCGATGCGTCACCGCCGTATCCGGCACTCCGCAGCCAGCGTTCGGTGCTGATAATCGCGTGAATACCGCGATCCGACGATCAGGTTGCCGGAGCTCGGGCGGCGCGGCGAAGCGGCGCGCATCGCGTCAGCTTGCCGCGAAAGTACGACCGCTGACGAACGCAAAGACGTCGCCGATCGCCGGCGCCCTCGGCCGAACGAAGCGCCAGTGCGGCCGGGAACTGGGCGCGCGGCGAAAGAATCTGCTTGCACGAGTGCCCCCGGCAGTTAGCCGGTGAAAGCAGGGAAGACGCGGCCCGACGGCGTATGGCAGCCAGTACATCACGAAAATCGGTATCAGCGCTACGCCGACGATTACCGCAATCACCGCCAGCACGAATACCCAGTCGCCGGCGGTTGCCGCCGATCCGCAGACCGGCCTGCGACCGCAGCTGCAGTGGCGCTCGAGCAGCGCGAAGTTTTCGTGTTGGACTTCCAGAAAAAATCGATCGCGTCGCCGAAGAAGGGGACGACTCCGAGCAGCAAGTCGATCCCAGACGTTGAACACCATGCGCAGCTGCACCGACCTTGGGCACGCGCATGTGGTGGGCCTGGAGGACGACGGACGCCGAGAATCGCGGTCAGCAGCATCGCCGGCCCACGGGAATCCAGCCCGATCAGCGGATCCCAGCCGAACCGGAGATGGGTACCCGGGACGCGGAATTGCTCATCAGAAGCCGCTTCAGGGCGCGGGCGATTCGCAGGCGGCGATCCAGCAGAATGCAAAATGCAAGATGCCGACCGCTCTGCATTTGCGCGACTCTGCATTCTCGCATTTCAGAACCCCAGCGCAGCAGCACCGATCCGACGGTAAAGCCGGCGCCGACCGAGGCCAGCAGCACGAGGTTGCCCTTCTTCGAGCCGGCCGCGCACACGCGCATCGTTCAGCGCCAGCGGAATCGTCGCCGCCGTCGTGTTGCCGAACCGCTCGATGTTGATGATGACCTTGCTCGGATCGACGCCCAGCTTCTCGGTCGCCGACTGGATGATGCGGCGGTTGGCCTGATGCGACACGAACAGGTCGAGATCCGCGGGCGTGAGGCCGTTGCGATCGAGCAGCCGCCGCGAAATCTCCTCGGTCTTGCGCACCGCGAACTTGAAGACGGTCTGCGCCGTCCTGCTTCACGTAGTGCAGCCGCTGGTCGACGGTCTCGTGCGACGACGGCTTGCAGGCTGCCGCCGGCGGGCATGCACAGCGCCGGGCCGCCGCCGCCGTCGATCTCGTGCTCGAAGTCGAGAATCGCCCCATCGCCGGGCTTCGCCGCCGAGACGACGACCGCGCCGGCGCCGTCGCCGAACAGCACGCAGGTCGCGCGATCCTGGTAGTCGATGATGCTCGACATCACGTCGGCGCCGACCACCAGCGCGTGATCGTGCGCGCCGCTGGCGACGAACTGGCTGGCGGTCGGTCAGCGAATAGGTGAACGCCGAGCAGGCGGCGCTCGAGGTCGAACCCCCACGCATGACGCGCGCCGATCTTGTGCTGGATGAGGCAGGCGGTGCTCGGAAACATCATGTCGGGCGTGACCGTGCCGACGACGATGACGCCGATGTCGTCGGGCGTCAGTCCCGCGTTGCGCGATCGCCTCGAGCGCCGCTTCCTCGCCGAGATCCGACGTCGCGACACCCGGATCGACGATGTGGCGCTTCGCGGATGCCGGTGCGCTGCAGGATCCACTCGTCGGTCGTGTCGACCAGCTTTTCGAGATCGGCGTTGCGTCAGCACGCGCGGCGGCACGTAGGTCGCCAGCGACGCGATCGTCGTGCGGCCGCCCGCCCGATGCGCGGTGCCGTCGCGTCGCTCACCACAGTCGTGAGTCCCTTCTGCGCTCGTCGGGCGCCGTCAGCCCGAAATAGCCATACGCGCGCGGCGTCGCGACGCGGCCGCGCGGCGTGCGATCCAGAAAGCCGATCTGAATCAGAAACGGCTCGTAGATGTCCTCGATCGCGTCCTTCTCTTCGCTGATCGCCGCGGCGATCGTGTCCAGGCCGACCGGACCGCCGCCGAACTTGTCGATGATCGTCCGCAGCAGCTTGCGATCGACCTCGTCGAAGCCGTGCTCGTCCACTTCGAGCAGCTTCAGGCCGGCATGCGCCACCTCGAGCGTGATCGTGCCGCTGGCGCGCACCTGCGCGTAGTCGCGCACGCGGCGCAGCAGCCGGTTGGCGATGCGCGGCGTGCCGCGCGCGCGCTGCGCGATCTCGCCGGCCGCCGCGTCCGTCGATCGGCACGTCGAGAATCCTGCGCCGGACCGGCGGACGATCTCCTCGAGATCGGCCGGCGTCGTAGAACTCGAGCCGGTGCGATGATGCCGAAGCGCGATCGCAGCGGGCGAGGTCAGCAGGCCGGTCCGCGTCGTCGCGCCGATCAGCGTGAAACGTCTCGAGCGCGCATCTTCACCGTCCGCGCGCTCGGCCCCTGGCCGATCACGATGTCGACCTCGTAGTCCTCGAGCGCCGGATAGAGAATCTCTTCGACCGCCGGCGACATCCGGTGGATCTCGTCGATGAACAGCACTTCGCCGTGCGCCGAGGTTGGTGACGATGCCGACCAGGTCGCCGGGCTTTTCGATCGCCGGGCCCGAGGTCGCGCGGACCGCGACGCCGAGCTCGTTGGCGATCACGTAGGCCAGCGTCGTCTTGCCGAGGCCGGGCGGACCGTGCAGCAGCACGTGATCGAGCGGCTCGCCGCGCTGCTTCGCGGCGGCGATCGCCACCTGCAGGTTCTCGCGGACGCGGTCCTGGCCGATGTACTCGTCGAGCAGCCGCGGACGAAGCCCCGCTTCGTACTGCGCGTCCTCGTCGACGCGCGCCGCGGTGACGAGGCGATCGTCGGTCACTTGCGCTAGTTCCCGCAATGCCTGCTTCAGCGTGCGCTCGAATCCCGGCGTCAGGCACGGCCTTGACGGCGGATGCGGCGGCTTTTTTCGGCGAGCGGCCGATGATACCCCAGGTTCACGAGCGCCGAGACCACATCGTCGCTGCAACGGCGGCGGCGACCGGCTCGGCATCGCCGGCGAGCGGCGCGGCTGCGCGCGCGCGCGGCAAGGCGATCCTTCAGCTCCAGCACGATCCGCTCGGACGGTTTTCTTGCCGACGCCGGGGATGGCGGTCAGCCGCGCCAGGTCGCCGCGCGCTCGATCGCGCGCATCAGTTCCGGCGGCTCGGTGCCCGAGCACCGCCAGCGCGGGCACACTCGGCCCGATGCCGCTGA
>ERZ1370068.10513-contig-9205_pt1 | contig 45727 bp, 89 predicted proteins | sample MGYA00561227_ERZ1370068 | MGnify/ENA primary metagenome ERZ1370068 (study PRJEB38410, sample SAMEA6850437) | metagenome | study: Metagenomic assessment of the ecological functions of the soil: analysis of the soil microbiota associated with the... | reverse complement strand
AACGGCACTTCGTTCAGTTACGTATTGCTGGGCGTCGCGCTGGCGGCGGTCGAGATGCAGCAGCCGGCGCTGGCGCGCGCCGTACCGATCGCGGTCGGTGTGGTCGTCCTGATCGGCCGGCGCTCTCCAGCTCACCGCGTGGAAGGCGCGTCACCTTGCCTGCTGCCGGGAGGCACCCGGGCGCGGCCGTACGCTGCCGGCCGACGCCGGCACGGCCTGGCGACACGGCCTGCGCCTCGGCCTCCACTGCAGCTACTGCTGTGTCGGTCTGATGGCGATCCTCCTGGTCATCGGGGTCATGGACCTTCGCGCGATGGCTGTCGTGGCGGCAGCCATCACCGTCGAACGTCTCGCACCGGCCGGTGAGCGCGTCGCGCGAGCCACCGGGGCCGTCGTCGTCGGGGCAGGGGTTGCTTCCTGATCGCGCGAGCAGCCCGGGCTCTGGATGACGCGCGTCCGCATCGTGCCGGACGCGACTTTGCGTCGGTAGTCACTTCGATCGCTCACACATGACTTCGAGCTGCGCCCGTCGTCCCCGCGAAAGCGGGGACCAGCGGCGTTTGTATCAACGACACTGGATTCCCGCTTTCGCGGGAATGACGGGCCTGATCTTTCGCGGGAATGACGGCTGATTTCAGGCCAAAGTCTTCGATGCAACTCACGCGGGATTCGCAGATCCAGGCAGAGCCGCTTTCAACACGGGCCCTAGCGGCGCGCGCTGGCGCAGCAGTTCCGGATCTGATTGAGGTCGGCCGTCGATGCGCCGGGCTGCTCGGCGCCGGGACTGGCCAGCTGAAGTTTGCACGCAACGTTGATGTCCGCTCGGACACCGTTGTAGCGTGCCTGCTTCCGGGTACGCAGACGGGGCGCTGGCGCACCACGACGCCATCCTTCAGTGTCGTGGCGATGATGGCCTCCGGCGCGACGCCTTGCTCGACCCAGCGCGCGAGCGCCAGCGCCGACATCGTGGTCGGCATCCCTGAATGCGGGCAGCGGGTCGCCGGTGCCGCCGCCTATGTTCGACGGTCCGGAGCCTCCGCCGCAGTGCGCCACATTGGGCAGCATGAACAGCCGGTGGTACTGCTGAACCACGGCGCGCCTGGTCTTGCGCGCCAGCGGCCGCGTCTGCCGCGGACAGGTTCTCGACTGCCTGGTCGAATGCCGCCGGCGAGAGGCCCTTCAACGCGTTCGAACTGGGCCAGCGCATGCGCATAGTTCGGCGAGGTATGCGGGGCGACGACGGCATCGTGCCAGCCGTGATACTGGACTGGACGAGCTTGCCGCCGCGTGCGCTTGAACCGCGATCAGGTCCGGGCTCGGCGCGGCCATGAACGGCGATACCGCGTCCTTGATGCGATCGTACTCGGTCGCGACATTCAGGCTGCGCGGCGCGGAGGCGGCGTGAGCTGCGAATAGACAAGAAGTGCCCGATGAATACGCCATAGCCGCCGGTGTCGAAGTCCCCCTCGGCCCATGCTGTACGCTGTGCTGGAGCATGGGTATACCCCGTCCCATCGAGGCCAGGTATCGCGCTCGAAAAAAATGCGAGCGAGTGAAAATAGTTGTAGACACGAGGCCGGACCTATGGTCTAATGAGTGAGTCAGTCAATGGTTGATTGACGAAGGAGACAGGGACATGAAAACAGAGACGTTCGACGGGACGATGGAGAGCGCATACGGCAAGAAGCTCGATACGCCGATCGCGTTTGCAGGTTCGTTCTCAGCCTACGAGAACATCGACGAGATTCGCGCGGCCAATGATCTGCTCAATGACAAGGAGCAGGTCAAGACGCGGAACACGGAGCGTAAGGCAGCGGCACGGCAGAAGGCGATGACGGCTGCACTCGACGCAGCGGGCATCGAAAAGCCGACGCTGGAGAACGATCCCCAGCTCCGCCTGCGGTCGATGCACAAGGTTCTCATCGCGTCTGGCAAGTCAGACGCAGAGGCCCGCACCATCGCTTCCCAGCTTGTGGGCGCGGAGTGGGAAGACGGCGAGTAGTTCACATCGGGGATGGTCACTACGACATCCCCGCTCTTTTCCTACTTGGGAGTAACTACGATGTTCAACCTGTTTCAGACTATCGGCCTCGTGCTCGTGTTCATTATCGGCTACGTGATGGGGCAGAAGAAAAACGAGGAGTAATCCTCGTCGTCATCTCCCTGTAGCTGTGCGCCCCGCCTAGTAGAATCCCACCTGTAGCTGTGCATCTCATTGAATCTGTTACACGCAAAGATCGCGTGTAGGTCCTTTGGCTGTGCGCGTTTAGGTCACTTGCCCTACAATTAGCTGGTCATATATAGTCCGCTTCGCTGTGCAGTTTATTGCTGTGCATCCTACCGCTTATTGAAACTACATGTAGTCAGGTGTGGGTGTGTGTAACCATGTGTGGTACGGGCATCCCGGCCATTAGACCCGACCCAAGATCCAATTTTTGGATCGACAAGAAGAAGTTTTTTCTTTTTTTTTATTTTTTTAATTATTATTATTTTATTTAACTTTTTCCTACTTCCTTTTGGCGGCTCGGCTCTTGACCTCGACCCCACGAAAGTGGTAGGATGGGCCGTACCACACGGTAACGGACACGGACACACCAATCCGAGCTGGCACGACATCCGCCCCATCGAGGATGTCCATTACATATAGAGAAATTAGTATGGCAGAAGGCCCATCCGCATCGACTGTTGCTCATCGACGGAAAGACTTCGGAAGTGTGCTCTACCGGGATGTAGTTTTCTTCGTACATCTCGGACTTGCATATGTCCTGATTGGAAAACGCGCGGTCTGTTGGGAGTGCAGTGAACGGTTCACAATCACCGCGGAGACGCTTCAGCATGATACGGCGTCATGATGATGATTGTAAATCGGGTGGAATTTCAAAAATGTAGAGGATTATACCGAAGCTAGACTCGCGCTTGCTAAACATGGGGTTAAGCGTGCGAGTGAAATGGACCCCTAAAAGCTCAGGGCACTTCAAGATATGGGATTCCTGCCCAAAGAATATTCCTGCCGCGTTGACGGATCCACCCGAAGAGAAGATCAGATCCGAAGTGATTGAACCTACTCGCACTCCAATCTGAGAATCAGTCAGATGAAGCAGAACACGAGCCGGATTGTGCTTCACTTCGTGGGTTCGTATGTTCATGTGGGGTAGAATAATGGATAACTTCCGAGCAGTACTTCTCACGCACATATCTTCAAAGTTCCAACACACGCGAAGAGGTCAATTCTGCTGAAGAAGTTCTATATGTACTATAAGTCATATCAGGAGTTCGATGAGGAGTAATGGCACAACTCGATTCTGCGGATCTGCTTAGGATGGAGCCGAATGGAAAGGATATCGTGTATATAGCATGCCAGACTATAGGCGTGAGGAATACCTCGAAGCTGCTCCAGAAGAAGTAGTTCCTACACATTATATGTTGGTCAGCCGCCCGAACCCCGACCCGGATACCCCTACTGGGTCGGGGTAGGTCGGCTAAACCAGCTTTATCGACGCGACTTAGCCGGGCTTCCATTCCGGCCCGGCGACCTGATATATTGGTTCTCTCCCGGCGCTCCGCCGCGGGGCTACATGTAGTTTATATATGTAGATTCTACCGATTCCGGAAGGACGGTCCACATGAAAACGCGTTCTACTGCACAGTATGTAGGAAAGTGAAGCGGGTTCTGCAAGTATCCCCGCATCATTCAGGACGCGCAGAATATCGCTCCAGCCGCGCGTGTCGGTCAGTGTAATCATCACCACAATACGCCGTCACCGGCCGTATTCAATCGTGCTCGAGATGGTAGGACAGAGTAGAAAGGTGGCCCAGTAATGGCTACCGCTAGTGGGCGTCAGACTACCGGCGATTGTGAGTGCTGCGAGCGTGTAGATGTCGTAATCACTACGATGCATGGTAACGTGTCGATGTGTGATGCGTGTATCGCGCTCGAAGTAGCGGCGACCGCTGCTATCAAGACAGTAGAAGACTCGCGGAGAATGGACGAGTCAATCGAAGTCAAGCAAGATGTGTGGAATGCTGCTACAGTTCCTTTCATCGAATTGAAAGCCGCGATTGACAACAATCCCACCATCCCGGCAGATCAGAAGGATTACGCGCTCGTAAAGGAAGCGGCGGCACGTATCGATAAGATGTCGGCAGCTATCTTCGCAGCAGAAGCGGAGATAATGAAGCTCAAGAATGAGCGTCATGCGTGGCTCACGAATACGCAACAGACGGCATCGAAGCTCAGGTCAGATATCCGCGCACAGTTCAAGCAGGTATGATGTAAACTATCAGCCTGCTCCCATCACGAAAGAAGTCGAAGTCTGCTACACCTGTCAAGTCCCCGAAGACATTCGCTTAAGGAAGCTGTAAACGAGGCTGCTCGTAAATACGGAGTCCCGGCATCCGCGGTCCAGATGATTATCCTCAGTAAGAATGTATCTGCTGAGGAAGCGGCGAAAGCTCTACGCTCAGATGACGGCCACTAAGTAGTGAATCCGTATCCGAAAGGACGGAAACTATGACTCGACAGGAAGCATCAGAACTACTCAGGAACGAGCTGAATAAACACGGCCTCACTGACTGGGGCGTGCGATTGGACGACGAACGTAGACTCACGGTTTCTGGGTCTATGCTCGTATAAGGACAAAGTAATTATCTTGTCCGCCCATCACATCGACATTCATCCTACTCCGGACGTGGTGAACACAATCCGGCATGAAGTAGCCCACGCACTCACACAGGGACACGGACACGATGAAGTTTGGGAAGCAAAGGCTCGTGAATTGGGCTGTGACAACACTCTCCCTTGCTCTAATCTTAGCCTCACTCCTGCTGTCATTGATGCAATAAGGAGTGGTGCGACGGTGAGGTAACATTCGACGAGCAGGTCATTCGCACTCCGAAATACACGATTACTCCGGCTTCAAGACAAGTGTGAGTATTGTGGTAAGGTGGCGAAGACTCTATCGGAGAACACCGTCACAGTAGCGGCAGAAGAAGTCAGCCCGACCTGAAGTTCATCGTGTTGGAATGTGGTCACACCATTATCCGCAAGATACCGAAGGGGACTCCATTCCACACGTTCCAGATGGGTGGAGATCCATCATGCGCGCACACTTGGGATAAGAACAAGTGTCTTTACGTGTGGTCGATTCCGTCCATACAGATTCCAGCTAGAGGGAATGAAGTTTCTCGAAGCTGCTCTATCCGTCAATAAGGGTGGGGCTGTATTCTGATGAGATGGGCCTCGGGAAAACGATACAAGCCGGAGGCACAATTTACTTCCATCCTGAACTGTGGCCCACACTGTGGATCGTCAAGTCTGGACTGAAGTATCAGGTAGCGAAGTTCCTCGTGAATTGGTGTGGTAACATTCACACGCCGCAGATCATTGAGACGAGCGGGGACTATCCAGATTCCGGTCTGAAACACTACATCGTCGGATACGATATGCTGGTCCACAAGACTCGCACGAATGAAGTCCGGCAAGGTAGTGAAACAGGGCTTCGATATCGAGAAGTTCGATAAGATCGGTATCAAGTGCGTGGTCCTCGATGAGTGTCAGCAGATTAAGAACGTAGATTCCTCACGCACTCAGCAAGTTCGGAAAGTCGTGAAGGACAAGAAGGTCATTCCGCTGTCAGGCACACCGTGGAACAATCGGGGTAGCGAGCTGTTTCCTGTCCTGAACATGATGGACCCGATCAAGTTCCATAGTGAAGAAGGATTCAAGAGGACGTGGGTAGATACATACTGGCATGGTAACGTGCTGAAGGAAGGCGGTATCCGTAATATCAAGAGATTCCGTGAGCACACGAAGGACTTGTGTATCCGTCGTGAGCGTGCGAGAGGTGATGCCAGAACTACCGGCAGTCAATCGCACGAAGCTCTACGTCAAGATGGACGTGAATCAGGAAGCTGTCTATGAGGATGCCGTAGAGGAGTTCGTGAAGTGGTATGAGGAACAAGCTCAGTGATATGGGTGGAATGGCTATCATCGCTGCTATGGCGAGGATGCGCCGTCTCGTAGCACTCGCTAAGATTCCGGCCACAGTAGAGTTTGTAGATGAGTTCATCGAAGACACGGATCGTAAGCTGGTGGTATTCGCTCACCACATCGACGTGCAGTCACTACTCTACGATGAGCTGAAGAGAGAAGTACGGACAGGAAATGCCCGTATTAGAGAATCGCCGCTGAGATGAATGCATTTCAGCGTAACGAGGCTCAAGACCTATTCAACAATTCACCACGCGCTATTCTCGTAGCTAGTCAGTTGGCAGCGGGCGAGGGATTGAATCTTCAGACGTGCTGTGACTGCGTGATGCACGAGAGACAGTGGAATCCGGGTAAAGAGGAACAGTGTGAGGGTCGATTCCCACGTCCCGGAACTACCGCTACTCAGATCAATGCCGTATACGCGCATATGGAAGGTCTGACGATGATCGATTCTACTCTCGACGGCATCGTGGAGCGTAAGCGGATTCAGTTCCACAATTGGAGCGGAGACGCCGAACAGAAGCGGTGGAACGAGGATAGCATCATGAAGGAACTAGCGGACATCATCGTTCGCAACCACAATTCCAAGAAGAATAAGAAAGTGGTGAACGGATAGTTTGTGGAGGGTTAAAAGTCAGGCGCCGACGTGGGACCACATATTAATGGCCGCGTCTGGGGGCGATTAATGGTAGCTAATCAAAGTTACCTGACACTTTACGAAGCTACAACCCTCCCCCATCATGTAGTCACTACACAGTACTGGACTGGTCAGTTCTGTGCGCCCGTAGCTGGAATTAAAGGAGACGAAATGAAGATTGAAGAAACAATCAGGCAAGTGTCGGAAGATAGCATCAAGAATGATCAGGCACTCCTGAAACTTGGTGAAGTTCTCACCGAACGCATCACTCAGTTGACTGAGAATCAACGGATGATGCAGGAACAGATTTTCATTCTCCAGAACAAGGTACTCGATCTGTATCAGAAGATGGAGACTGTATTGGAAGTCATTCACACACTTCACTGACACGGAGGTCCACTAATCATGACTATCCTGCAATTCCTCATTCATCCTGTCCACGGCTGCTGCTCGACGGGAGAACTCATGGCACTGTCTAAGTCTGACCGTGCTGGATACGATCTGCTGCGTAAGTGGGCAGAAGAAGAGATGAAGTTGAAGAATATTCCTCTCGACGAATCGAAACCGAAGTAGATTGGGAGATAACTATGAGTCAGGAATTCTCTGTAGTTCAGTTCTTCTCTGATGGTACCCATGAGTACGTTCGTCAGTGGGTATCAGCGGCAGAAGCAATAATTGCTGCACGTCATTACACCAGTTCAGTCGGTGTGAAGATGGGACTAGTAACGCGCGTCATCATTACTGATGGTGGCGACTGTTGTTGTTTCGAGTGGCGTGCGGGTGAGGGAATTGTGTATCCTCAAAAGAGGAGAACTAACGTGAAGAAACCATACACTCTCGATCCTGAATCACTCGATCCGGTCAGATGCCACGATTGTGGTGATATCGCTGAGGTTCACCTAGTCGCAATGCAGGCAGACGGAGAGACGGGCTACGTTGATTCAGCATCTTTCTGTATCAAGTGTTTCGAGGCGCGTCTTGCGATGGAAATGACTGATGGCACGATTCACTAGTAAGGAGAAGTGGTTAGACGAAATCTATAGGCTCCAGATGATGTATGTGTCTGGAGAGATTACAATCGAGCAACTCTTCAACTCTGTAGAAGGATGTGACTTATGACTCTGACGAAGAAGTCGAAGAAGGCAAAGGGAATCAAACTGCCGCGCTCAATCAAGCGAATGTTCCCCAACGTAGAACACGCGGTCGATGCTGATCGCGCAATTGAAGTGTCAGTCAGTAAGAAGGACTGCACTGACGCGAAACGACTCCAGTCCGATGGGTGTGTGCATTAGCACGCGCTACGAAGCGTGAACTACACGCTGATGGTGTCATCATTGAGGATGTCATCATCGTATGTCATCAAGAGGTAAAGACAGCAGTTCGATTCCACACACCGGCGAGTGTTCAGCGTGAGATCGTGTCATTCTGATCGGCATGATGACTTCGCACCGGGAGATTACTATCTCCCACCCTACTCACCATCATTGCAGCTTGGTGAGCAGAAGAACCACAAGCGGACACCACATGATAGTGGTAAGAACAAGTCAGCGAGGCGAAAGGTTCACATGAGTGTGAGGGTTCGCATTTTCCCGAAAGGTTCCAGTCGTAGGGCGGAGGTAGTAGATGAAAGAACTATTCCTCATACGCGGTTTGCCGCGGTCAGGTAAGACTTACACTGGCCCACAAACTGGTCGAGACTATGGGTGAAGTCTACGAAGCTGATATGTTCTTCCGAGAAGGACGGACTATATCAGTTCGATAAGATGAGAATCGGTAACGCGCACGAATGGTGTCAGAATCGAGTGCGTGCCGCGATGTCTGCTGGTGTATTGAAGGTAGTCGTGTCCAATACATTCGGCGCGACGGTGGGAGATGGAGCCGTATTACTGATATGGCTCATTTCTTTAACTATCGAAGTAACTGAAATCACTATGTCGGGTTCACTTCATCGGAGCACGCATGGAAGTACTTGACGAAACTATTGAACGGATGAGAAGTAGCTGGGAGAAATAATGCCATTCACACTTTCAAGAAGTGACCATCTAGGGAATCTCTGCACGAGATGTAGGTATGGTCAAGTCACTGAATTGCGTTCAGGTAGAGTTCGTAGCTTCTGCACTGTAGGTTCAGAATCTCTGGAACTAAATGATGAAGTACTATCATGCACATCGTATGAGATTCGATTATGAATTTGCCACTCACGAGATGCATGGACTAGCATGGATTCTGAAGGTAGAGCAATCGTGGTCTATCGATGGGATTCAGACCACCAAAGAAAGAATGAGAAGGATGAATAATGGACATCATTCCCTCGCCTAAGAAGAATGTCATAATGGATGCTACTTCACTCAGTAGTCTTATGAGCTGTGGCCGGTTCTATGACATTCGATTCAATCATAGGCTCGTGTCGATGAAGGGTAAATCGAACTCTCTCGAAGTAGGTAGTCTCATTCATAAGGTGTTCGAGGTCTACTACAAACACATGATTGATGGATTCCCTAAAGTCACAGCTATTGGTCAGGCTCTTACGGCGGGTCAGTTGTATGTGACGGGTTGTCCTCATTGTGCCGACGCTAGTAATCCTACTCCTTCGTGTGGACATGAACCCGGAGAGTATCCGGGTATGCAGAATACAGCCGAGCACAATGAGAAGTGGAATGTAGGCTGGCGATTCGCACTCGATACGTGTACTCAGTACTTCGAGTTCTACAAGAATGATGCATTCATTCCTCTGTCGGTGGAACAAGTGAAGGGTGAAAGTGCTGTACGAGGACGATGAAATCCGCGTACTGTGGAAGGCGAAGTTTGATCTAATCGATTGACACGAATCAGATCGGTATCGTGTCAATGGATCACAAGACATTCAAGCAGCGTCGGGATAAGACTACACTGTCGAATCAGTTCAGTGGTCAGTGTCTCCTACTGAAGAGTCGGAACGTCATCATCAATAAGATCGGTCTACAGACTACACTGAAGATCGATGAGCGTCTGACACGCGAAGTGCTGAGTTACAGTGCTGACAGATTACTTGAGTGGCAGGGTGAGATTCTACCTTACTATGCCTACAAGTATATTCAATTCACCGAATCGGGCTATTGGCCTCCCTGACTATACGCACTGTGACACGATGTTCGGTCCGTGTCCTTACAAGGTAGTCTGCGAGTCGGATCGGAACATGCGTGAAGAGGTTCTACGTAATGAGTTCCAAGTAGGTCCTATTTGGGACCCAACTAATCGTAAAGAAGGAGAGGAATAGTGGGCTACTACATTCAGATTCGGGGTAATACTGGTAAGGCGAAAGCCATTGCCGAACTTTACAATGGTGAGATCGTCAACTATCAGGCTGCAAAACTAGCCATGAATGATCCAACCAAAGGGGTCATCTGTGTACTGTACAATCCTATCATGGAGTTCGAGGCAGCAGGATTCTGTTTCAGTATGGCAGAGTTTGAGGAATTCACTAGGCCCGGTGATCAGCGTCCGAAGCAGTTCGTAATCATCTCACGGGAAGATGCCAAACGGCTTACTAACTACAAGGGAGACTAGTAATGTTCAACATGAAGAAGGCTAGTGGCGGAAACATGGGCTATCGTCTTGTGCTCTACTACGACAAGGCGATCAACAATTACACTGTAGTGGGATTCACCGCACATAAGGATGAAGTGACTGGTAAAGTCACATTCAGTCCTGATGGTGCAGCTCAGGTGTTTCCCAATATGGTGGATGCAATGAAGTTCATCATCGAGTATCCTGACCATGACGAGCTGCCGAAAAGCCATTAAGGAACTAGAATTAACTGGTATCTGCTGTGACTGTTGTCACACTGGAACTAGACAGAGGAAAGAAGACACTCGTACAGATTTATGGCAACGGTAAGACCTATGAGGTCTGTTGTCTACTGTACGTGGAATGGATGACTAAGAGGAAGAGACACTAATGCCTACCATTCGTAAGAATGAAGAGCAGTACATCAAAGAAGTACTAGACAGAGTAAGAGAGAAGACTGTCTACGATGGTGACTGTTGGCGCTACACTGGCAAACATGTGGGTAAGGGATACGCATCTATCACGTATCGAAATACTACCATTCGTTTGAACAGATTCATCGGCTATGTGTATTATGGCCTGAACTCAGTGGCAACCTAACATACAAGCAGAGCATGTCACAAGCCTGAATGTAGATTCAGGGATTGTTGGAATCCTGATCATATTTATGTAGGATTGCCGAAAGATAATGTAGTCCGATCAGATTAAAGCTGGCACATTCCATTACGGCACGGATAATCTGTTTGACAACTCGCGGAGAGGACCAAGAAAAAATGCCGACAATGGATAATGTCAACTTCGATTCTTTATATTCTCTATACAAGGGCGAACCGGGTACACGCAAGTCCACACAAGCTCTCAGCTTTCCGGGGCCACAGTACTGGTTCAGTTGGGACCGCAAAGATGAAGATGGTATCTATTTACCCATGCGGAAATGGGGAATAGATCCCAAGACTATCTCATACGACGACTACGATGACTGGACGAAGGCGAAGAAGAAGCTGGAGATGTTCCAAGTGGAATGTCCATTCCGCACTCTAATCTTCGACAGTATCACATCGATGGCTGACATGACACTCCGTCAGACAGTTAAGATGAAGTACGGCATGACCAGACAGAGTGGTCAAGCCGCCGGGAAGTTAATAGCTGGAATTGCAGTGAACGAGATTGAAGACTACAATGCTGAGTCAGCCGCACTTCAGGAATTAATAGCTCTCACGAAGGATATCGCATCATTCCACAAAGTCAACATCATTCTGATAGCTCACGTCGTTCAGGCTGAGTATAGGAATACGACGAACAACACAACTCCACATTTCCCGCACGATAGATGACTGCTGGTAAGAAGGTAGCTCCGAAGATACCAGCATATTGTGGGGAGGTGTATCACTTCAATATCAAAGGAGGAGGTGGAGCAGGTCAGTACCTCTACTGACCGAACATACAGGGTGACGATTTCGCACGCACAGCACTCGGTCTGGATCGTGAGATTGTATTCGGTGATAAGCCAGATATACGATACCGTATCTCAGACCGGCGATGCTGGAAGATGAAGAGACGTACACACCAACAACGAAGTTCTAACACCGACAACACAGGAGAACTACAATGCCGATGATCCAGTTCAGTGAGCGTGATATGCTGCGTGGAGAGGTAGTGGAACCCGCGTGGTACGTTGTCAACATCGAGCAGATTGGTGAAGCACCGTCGAAGGATGGTAACTCCACCAATTATCCCGTGGAAGCGAAGATCGTGAAGAACGCTGACAACGGGAATGAAGAGTTTTGCGAGGCATTCCCATCGACTGGAATTTCAACAGCAAGGCGATTGGATTCGCTGTTGGATTTCTTCAGGCATTCGGAGTCTGGCGTGGAAGGCTGGTGCGCGCCGATCTGGCGAATGCTGTGGGTCGTCAGGATCCCGAAGTGTTCGTAGAGAGAACGATGCGTGGCGAGGGACGCATGTGTGTGAACCGCGTCAACCACAAGTATCGTCCTCTCGGCAGTTCACGTGGGCTGGTCTATCTAATAAGGTAGATCAGCCCATTTTACTTCAACTAACTGAGGTGAACCGTGAAGTACTATGATGTAATGAATCAATTGAAGCAGGAGATGAAGAGAATCTACCTGTAACTGAACCGCCTGTCCTCATCGAAGTAGAGGAAGAGAAGTCAACATCAGAAGAAGATGACGACGATGACGACTTCGAGGACGATGAGAGGATGAGGGACGACGAAGAAGATAAGTGAGATTCATTAGATGGATGTACTGGATGTTCATACCTTACTGATGCCCCTAGTGGGGTCCGACATCAGTATAACGTTGATGCCAGTATAGTCTGTTCCGATAGGGCGCGCACTCAATACCACAATGACGTGGGTTACGGTGTCGCTCCTCCGGCTCATTTGTAGGAAAAGGAAATGGACGAAAATAAGATCCATCGGAAGAATAATTAAGTTGAGTAAGCGCGGTGGGGATTCATCAGTTCTAGAGAGATTGAATTCACCCGTATCTTCTTTCACTGGACCGCACTCACTCAATCAACTATTCCATTCCTCGAACTTAAAACGGGAATGATGGTTGAGTTCACACCCTGAAGATAGAAGGCAAAGGGTATAGGGCTGTGCATATCCGAGTAGTCGAGAAACCTGAGAAGAAGGAAGAACCAAATGCATCCGAAATCACTACCAGTATTAGTGTGTCCGCATTGCCAGAATGAAGACTCTACACTGATCGATGTGATTCGAGTCGATCATCGCTATTGTACTGTTTGCTCCAAAATATTTACTCCCGAGGTAACTGATGAGACTACGACACGAGGCAGTAGCAGCGATAACCCGTATATTAAGGAAAAGATTCACCGACCTCACTGACACTCAAGCTCTCCACATTGCGTATGAAATCGTGGAGGCGATTGACACTCCACCTACTAAATTCACTACGATAAAGGATAACCATGAATAATCTTAATCGCGAGGAGATCGTCCGGCAGTTGCGCCTAGCGAAAAACCAACTAGAGATGACTCTGGAGGATTGGCGCGGTCGCATTGAAGCACCGACGCTATTCGCTGCTCAGCAGAACACCATCGAGGCGCTTGGATCATCAGCCGGATCTCATCGAGGCCCTCGTCAGGGAGGATATAAGCTCTTGGTAAAAAAGCTCTACATCATGAGCGTGTTATTTCAGCAGAGCTTGAGCTGAAGTAGAGAAACTAAAGAAAGAATTAGAAGCCAATTACTGGGAAATACAACGACGGTTGGATGTGAATAATGAATGACTTTCATCAAGAATTATTGGATGAGATCATTCGAGAGTGGACAACTAATCAAGTCAATAACTACATCATTCAGTTGGAGAAGAGAGCAGTTGACTTGAAGGAATGGATTAGACACTTGAAAACTATCCGTAAGAGGAAGACACGTAAGGCTCCACCAGATACAGGAACGCGCGGTGGACTATGAGCGAGAACTCATGTACCGGTGTAGGCCCAGTAGGTGCCCGTATCCTCATACTTAGGCGAAGCACCGGCGCGTGAAGAAGTCAATCAAAAGAAACCATTCGTCGGCGCGTCGGGTAGAGAGTTAGACCGTTTATTAAAAGATGCCGGTATTCCTCGTAGTGAATGCTGGATAACTAACGTCTGCAAGTACGAAGTCCCACCTAATCTAGACAAGAAGAGACTCCCCTTCCATATCCGAGCCAAGCAACATGGAATTGATATGGACCAGCAGTTAGCCGAGCTACGAGTAGAGATCAATGAGATTAAGCCCTAACATCATACTCGCTCTCGGTGGTACTGCTCTATGGGCACTGTCCGGTAAAACTAAAATTACTGACTACCGAGGTTCTCATCATGTGGGGTATGGGCACGAAGTTTGTTCCTACCTATCATCCCGCGCATCTTGCTACATAGTGCTGCGGGTGGAGAAATCAAGGGTTATTGGAATAGACAAGTAATGATATTCGACTTCAATCGTGCATGGAAGGAGAGAGAATCACCACTACTTATCCTACCACAACGTAATCTTCAGATCTGTCAGAACTCCGGTGAACTGTACATGACTTCCTTCAAGCCTACAAGGACTGAAGTAAACTATCAGTCGATATTGAAGCGGGTGGATCGTGTCTGCCCGTATGTATCGGACTATCCTTCAATAAGTCACACGGAATGACCGTTCCATTGTGGAACAAAGATGGGATATCTAATATCCCCACTTCAGACTTGGCTACTATCTGGGTGATGTTAGCTAAGGTTCTATGGGAGAAGGACATTGTTGGACAAAACTTCAATTACGATAGAGACAAACTCCGTCGCTTGGGATTCGCAATACGAAGCATACACAGTGATACACTCCTTAAAGCCTTTGCGATTAACCCTGAACTCCCGAAAGAGGTTGGCATTTCATTACGAGTGTCTACACAAGAGAACCTTTCTACAAAGATGAGGGTATGTATGAAGGGGAACTTAGAGATTTATTGCTCGGATGCGCGCGTGATGCTTGTGTCACATACGAAATAGACGAGGCGATGGACGCGGACATCGATGAGCTTAGGTGTAAGGAAGTTCTATGAGAACTTTCTAATGAAACTACCTGACTTCTATCTGGAGATAGAGAACAATGGGATGTATCGTCAATGAAACTAGACGGAATGAACTAATAGAGAAGTACATCGAATGGGATGAGCGTCTTGGATTCGAGATGTTCCAACTAGCGGGGATAGACGTTAATCCCAACTCTCCACTTCAGGTCAACTCTCTCCTATTCGATCACTGGAAACTACCGAGGAGACAGGGAACAGGTGAGGAAGAACTAACCGCACTATTGAATCTGAAGTACGGCGTGAAGATTCCTGAACAGAGGGAATGGATCGAGAAAGTGTCTTGAACGTCGTGAGAGTCGTGGAAGACTACTTCAACCTACTTAATGCGCTATACCTGACTATGATGGTAAGATGAAGACTACCTGTTTCATGTGTCTAGAGACAGGTCGAACTTCAGTACAGGTCAGCAGGACCCACCAGCTAGACCACTAAGTAGATACAGTCGGTAAGGGTAACAAGAAAGACATGAAACCGATGGGTACATCGTTTCAAGTCCTCACTAAACATGGGGATATTGGATCTGATGTTCGCTCAATGTATGAGCCTGATGACCGGGCTACGTGTTCGTTCAACTGGATAGTAGTCAGGCTGAAGCGCGGGTAGTCTTCAACCTGGCAACTGATGAGCAAGCATTAAAGGATATAGACGAACATGATTACCATGCTCTTACTGCTTCTGGTTCTTCGGTGGATGTCGAATCTGATTACTCTAAGAAGGTGTTGGGATATGAAAGCCCGATTAGATTTGCTGGTAAGACTCTCCGTCATGCAGGGCCATCTTGGGGCTGGAGCACGACGAGCGGCAACAGAACTTAACACTCAGGCTAGAAAGTATAAGATCCTCCAATCAAAATCGACGAGACAATTGCAGAGAGAGCGTTGAAGATATTTCACGCACGTCAACCTAAAAATACAGAAGGTGTTCCATGAAGAAGTCATCGAAGCACTCAAGTCAAGAAAACTCACTCGCCTCCTCCCATACGGTATCGACGCCCCGTGTGGAGGTGTACGAATTTTCTATGAGAGATGGGGGATGATCTATTCCGAGAAGCTATGGCCTATCTCCCACAACGAGCTGTTACTGATAATACCAAAGCGGCTGGTATCAGAATTAGAAGGGGATTCCCAGAAGCGAGAATTATTCTTGAGTCTCATGATGCGTTGCTTTTCGCTGTCCGTATCGGAGAAGTAGACGACTTCATTACACTAGCCAAGAAAGAAATGGAGCTGACCTATTAACTTCACGGCGTGTAGTCTTCACTCTGACGATTCCTCGAAAATACCATGTGATGTAGAGATTGGGGAGAACTATAAGGACTTCCATAAATTCAGGACGGAAACTGTGATTAAACCTGTTGACCCCTGAACTAGTTATAACTAGACCATTGACTGTAACTGAACAGTTCATGGTGACTCCTGAAGAAGAATTGGGGGAATTACTCGGAAGAGAGACGAGGCTAAATATAAGATGGTTAAGGATGACATTCCATTTTAGGTGAAGAATGACGTGGTTAGACAAACTACTAGCCCAACACAGCGTGAGTTAGAAAGTCCGATGAACTTCTGGCTCTGGGGTGGTATAGCGGCGATATCAGCTATAGTAAAAGATAACGTCTGGCTAGATAGACAGATACATAACCTGTATCCGAATATCTATGCTCATGTTCCATGCAGAGTCGGGCTTAAAAAAGGTCCGCCTATAAGCATGGCTAAACAACTGGTGCGTAGTGTGAACAATACGCGCATCATCTCGGGTCGTAGTTCAATTCAGGGTATCCTCAAAAGAATTAGGTACAGCACAGACTCAGCCGGGTGGGAAGGTGAATGCTAAGTCAACAGCCTTCATCTGTAGTTCAGAGTTGACCAGTTCTATCGTGGAAGATAAAGTAGCGACGGACATTCTGACCGATCTGTATGACAGACAATACAATATCGGTGAATGGCGGTCACTACTGAAGATGGAACAGTTCAATCTGAAAGACCCCACCATAACGATGCTGACCGCGACGAATGAGGCGCACTCCAATGATTTCTTCGCCAAGAAGGATATACATGGAGGCTACTTCGCTCGTACATTCATCATCTCCGAGTCGAAACGTAATAGAGCTAATTCACTCCTAGTACCGTTACGGAATCCACCTAAGTACGATGAATTGACGAACTATCTGAAAGAAGTAGGTAAGTTGAAAGGAGTATTCAAGCCGATAGGTAGTAGGGACCAGACAGATGATTATCCTCTACCCCACATAGAAAGGGAGACAGGTGAGACGAATTACTTCAGTACGGCGGGTCTGATATACGAGCAATGGTATGAAGGATTCATCGATCAGATGCAGAATCAGGAGATATCAGATGAAACTGGCACACTGAATCGATTCGGTGACTCCGTGTTGAAAGTAGCGATGCTCTTATCACTATCACGCAGTCCAGAACTATACATAGATGAGGGTTCAATGCAACTAGCCATAGAATACTGTCAACGTCTCGTAGGTAACGTCCGTAGTATGACTCAGGGAAAGAAGGGATTGAGGTGAAGCTAAGAATATCAAGAGTCTGATAATCAAGGAGCTGTATGGTAGGCCATCACATCAGATCAGTAGACCTATGTTATTGAAGAAGATGTGGTCGCATTACAAGGAAGCGAATGAACTAGATGAAATAATGTTATCATTCGATCAGGCTGGTATCATCAAGATCGAATCGATAGGGAATCAGGTCATCTACATTATGCCTGATAATCAGGTTCAGGAGTACAAACGAATCTACTCTGGTAAAGACTCGATGATCATTCCACTTCCCACTCACGTCGAGCGTGAAGTATCCGACGATGTATTGGATTATCGATGGATACGTGAGTATTGGTTCGATGCGGTGGATTGGAAGTGTGCAGTCTGTGGCTCAGTGATGTTCGGTATGGATGACTTACTGCGTGTATTGTAGAGCACATGGAAAGGGAGAGAAACAATGAACGGCGTCGTCTCAAAAATCGTAAGAGTCGAAGGGATATGGATTCGTTCGTGGTGAAGATGGACACGAGTACTTCTTTCACCGTGAAGACTTCAATGGTCACTTCGTAGACTTAGAAGAAGATGTGAGACTAGGACGAAAGATTGAAGTGACCTTCAATGTCGTCCCATCTCAGAAAGGACCGAGAGCGAGTGGAGTACAGAGAGTAGATGATGGAGTCTAGTAGATAGATCCTCCACCGAAAATCCAGTCACTCTTGGGTGGAATGAACTTACCGACACTTTCACCCTTACCATAGGTCTGTGTGCCCATACCCGCGATAACTGGAAGCATCAGTGGTAGTAGTTTCGGATCTTCTTTGACTAATTCCACTACGTCCTGTACGACTAAAGGAATGAACATCTGTAGAGCGCGATCCCCCACATGGAACGGTTGATACTGGGATGCAAAGAATAGATCATTTGCAAACTTCAATACCGGATGCAACTTGTTCGTGAGGAAATCTCTGTGCAACGTCGCCCCTAGTCTCTGCTCGATATCCCTGACCTAACTCGAAGTCCCTACCTGTACTCGATGATGTGGTCCTACCCGTAATCAGTTTACTCGCGGCCACGAGGAACTGTTGGAATCCAGCAGCAGGGTCCAGTCGAGTATTACCTATCCGAATCTTACCGAAGTCGGCACTATTCGGGTCAGTACTCACATCAGCCCCTGCCATTTTAGCCAATCCAGAGACAGTACCCCACGCACCTGCTACGGACAGGAGAGCCTTAATATACTGCTTCCTTACAAATGGACTAGCCATCATGTAAGTAGCAGGGTTAAGCATACGCACTCGTGAAGCGAATAAGCGGGGTGAGAATATCGTATCTGTGAGCAGTTTAGCATTCTGCTCGAAACTCTTCTCTCTCAGACCTAACTTACCACCCTCGAAACTGGGTAGTGCAGTCTTCAATGGACCACGGCCCGTCGCAGTATTCACGAAATCGCCTATTTCTTTAGCGAATACTAGATCAGTGTATGGATTCCGAGCACCCGTAGTTCCTGCCTTGAAATCCGCGTGTGCATCCTTCAACAGTGACTCGAATGTATCTGCGCGTAGCTGATTGAGGAATGCCGTGTATGCTCTATTACTCGCCCTCGCTGCTCGACCTAATGTCCCCGCGTATACAGCCTGAGCACCGGGTATCTTAGCGACCATACCGCCTGTTTCAACCCAGTTAGATGCGACGGATTCTTCACGTTTAGTTAAATCACTAGCCACGTCCATCAATCTCACACCGGCTTTCTCAGCGAATGACTTATTCAACCTTGCCGGTGTTCATGTCTATTTCACTTTGGAAGATAGGTCTATTCTTTAGGTCTGTTAGTACCTTCTGATAGGCTCCTTCCGATCCCCACGATTGTAGCATTTCCTTCCACGCGCCTCTCCACTCCTTACTGAATGCGAGTGGTAATCCCTGCCTGAGTGCGGCGGAAAAGTCCAGAATCGTCGTAGCTGCTCTCGGTAGATTATACCATTCGCGTGCTACTGATCCTTTCGTTCCTTTAGGCGGAGTAGATGGTGGAACAGCTGGGGGGCCAGCCGCCATCTCTTCTAGTCTCTTATTAGTAGCAGTGAATATTTTCTTCAGATGGAGGAACTTGCCGTTTAGAAATATCTCTTTATCTCCCTGTGGAAGTAATTCCATCTCTATCTGTTTTACGATTGCTAGGAATATCCCCCTCTGCACTGGGTCCCTCTATTTGCTGACTTAACTCCCGTTCCTGAGAGAAGGTCTTCTGTAGTAGCTGGTCGCCCCCTCGACTCTGTATAGATTTGTAGAAGTTTCTGAATTTCTGGACTGTATCCCCCAGACTTCTTTCCCCCGTGAAGATTCCGTGGAGTCTATCGGCGGCTCGGAAGGTGGCATCGATCCCATATTTGGCATATACCTTCTCCTAATCTATGGGCAAAATCCATTCCGTGCCCAGTATTTGTGAACATACCTACGTCACCATGTTGAACTAGTTGATCTAGATATTCACTAAAAAATTCACCCAGTCGAGGATCATTCAAGTCTACCGGACGTAGTTGAATAGGAGTTCCATGTTCCGGTTCCAACGTGACCAACTTCATGAAGATTCGTAGAGTATTCTTCCAAGCTGATATTTTTGATCTGGTATACTACCAATTCTAATAAAAGGATTAATTAGAATTGTTGATTTACCAGTGGTTGGATTGGGTATATGAACCCCGTTCATACCTGGATCAAACACCAATCCTACACCTTCAAGTCTATCTATCCATTTCTGCCTACCAACTGATAGAAGAATATCATTAATTAGTCCATCGTATGTTTGAATTAACTGTTGAACAGTCGGATTACGAACTAAATCATCCATTTCCTGAGGTGTTAATCTATTACCAGGATCAAAGATGATAGATTTACGCTGAGTGGCCTGTACTGGAACAGGACTCATTGAATTGTAAAAGTTCCTGAACTCTATTTTTTTCTTCTGTTTATTCCAGGACTTGAAATGTTATCCTTCACATACTTGGTTACTTCATCTCTAATATCTCTCTTGATATCTTCCCTAGTATTGATGAAAGGATAGAGTTCATTCTGGTCATCTACCAGAGGATGTATGTCAATTAGTACTCTGTCAGGAACACCATCTGCCATTTTTGGAAGATGCATTGTCTCAGAGAATTGATACATTCCATTATTCAAATAATGAATTTCAATCTGACCACGAGATATAGTCTCATCGAATTTAGGAATCAGAACTTTAACTTCACTATTCCTGTTTACTGTAGTGAAATCTCCCACTACCTTGTCATTCTTAGAAGATGCGAATTTGTGTTCTAGAACATAAGTTCCATCCGGTTTAATATCCTCTAGTGGAGTTCCATAGCTAGAACCAGTTCTATCTACTATGATACTAGAAGGTCTATTTCGTGTGTTACTAACGATACGATCTACCATTGATCGCGCATCATCAATATTATGTTCATCCTTGAGAACTACTTCCATAGTGGTACCTGTTTGAGTTTCTGGATGTACACGAACTCTACTAAAAGTTTCTGATTTACCAGTTATAAATTGTTCTGGTGTACCACTTGTAACAATCTTGTATTTCAAACCATCAGTTCCATCAACTGCAATAGTTGTAATCTTGAAGCTCTTACCACCGTAGATATAAGAGGCGCTACCAATACCTTTACCACCAGTAGCCCCTTCTTCACCTTCTTTACCAGTAGAAAATGCTTCAAATAGTTTATCGCCTAATGTAGCATCATCCATTCCCTTACCATTATCATAAACTTCAATGGTATAATCACCATTACGCTTCATACCCATACGTACTTTAACTACACCATCAATACCCAGTGTATCAGCCGCATCCATGCCATTTTGCATTCCTTCACGAATTTGTATACCTGGAAGTGGAGAGGTATAGTCCTTAGTGATGTTTTCTACACCACGCCGGACGTTCATAGATGCTTTATATCCGCCACCTTCCACCCGTGCAAATGCAGGTTCATCAAATGCACCATGATCCGACTCCATACCGATTCTATTCATTCTCCTCGGACCAGTACGAGGTTCAAGCTGCTGCATCGTAACTGGCTCTTGTGGGAATAGATTCCCCTGTTCTTCTAGTCCAATCCTCAATCCTTCTTTCGGTGCATTAGAGATATTCTCTAGCTGATTCTGTCTTCTCATCTCCATCGGGAACAGATTACCCTGTTCTGAAGGCTGCTGAGAATAATCGAATTCTCTAGGTCCACCTGCTTCGACCCTCTTTGCCATACGAGGGTCCATAGTTGGATATTTTCGCTGTAATCCAGCATTCTCCATGTCTTCAAGAGCCTGATACATGCGTATAATCTGTTCACGCATGACAGGATCAAAGTGGTTCGGGCAGATTTCCATATCCATCCCGACCTTCTAATCTTCTCTTTCTAAGTTCTGCTTCCTGTCTTTTATCATAAGCTGCTCTAGCATTCTCAATGTTACCTACATTTGCAGCCTGATCTTCTCTAGATTTCCAGTATCGAATGACCTCATCGATAGTTGGAATATCGTTTATGTTCTCTACATTGACCGGCTTATTGAAGGGTAAATTGTTACCTTTCAGTTGAAAGTGATTTCATCAAAACTGCATCAACAGTAGTACCATCATGTAACTCAATAGGAATAGTTGGTCTACCGCGAGTTTCTGCTGCATCAAGTGGAAGAATAGTTCCATCTGGTAGTCTATATCTTGCAATTCCCGGTATATCATGTATCTGGGATTCAGCCCATTCAGCTAACTTTAGCATGATCCGCACCTTCTATGTTACCCTCATTACGTAATTCAATTTCCTTATTACGCTGTATTCTAGCGAATGCTTCCAATTCGTCTGGAGTTCTCGGCGCATTTATTGCTTCAGGTGTAATAGGAGATGGAGGTTCAGTAGTTCGTGTAGATCGTTCAAATGGAGCTACTCTTCCAACCATCTCACCCGGTCTAATTGGTCCCCCACCTGATTTTTCGTATGAGATATCATCTCCCTCTCCATATATCCCCTCTGCTCGACGGAAGATAGTCTTTCCACCCGGACGTGGATCAGTTTCATCTATTTCATATCCAGCCTGCCTCATATTCTCGATTATTGTATTGTTTACCTTATCACTATCGAATACAATATCATCACCTTCATTGAGTGTTCTACTCGTAGTAGTCTCGGGCGATGGTTCAGTCGTTAAAGTAGGCTGTTCGGGTGTAGGTGCGGATGCATCAGTTGGATGTGGAGTACCCTACGAATCATGTATGAACGACCATCAGGTAATACACCACCCCGCTCGAATCCTTTACGCTCAAAGTATTCAATCATTGCTTGGGTCCAATCCTTCCGTGCAATGATATCAGGTAGTCCATCCGGTCCTTTAACTGGTGGAATGTATCCTCCTCCCTGCTGGTGGTTCAGATGGAGGTACATTAGGAGGAGGTGGAGGAGGCTCTGTATGGTATTTCAGGCATTCTAGCCTGAAGTTTACACTTCCATACCCGGTAGTTGTTCCTGAGTTCCACCCATTTCGGGGAATGATGGCTGTTCTATGGGTTGCCAATTCCTCTTCTGAACTGAATTCTCTACTCGCGCCTGAAGAATTTCCTGTTCGATTGCCGTAGCTGCGGTATAATCTCCTGCTCTCTGTGCCTCAGACTTCATTACCTGCAATTCAAACACTTTATTCTGAGTCTTAGCATCGATTCCCGCGAATGCTCTGCTTGTTGTTCAGCGATAGAACCAGAATCGAAGTGGAATACCTGTATTTCGTGGGGATACGTGTATTGGATCAGGTATCTGAGCACCAAAATCCACATTTCCCAGATTCGGTAGCATGGGTTGTGGAGGATTGGGTGTCTTATATGCCGTAGGATAATACGGCACATCGAATGGTGCAGGAGGAGCAGCTTCACGAGGTAGTGGAGGCGCATCTCCATGAACTCCACCTAGTGCCGCGCCTGTAATACCACCGAATAGTCTCACCACCTAATGTCTGTGACGTAACTTCACTCATCGATGGTAGTTCCCATCGACCAGTTTCAGCGATATGACGTGGAACTGATCCGAGTGCGCCCTGTCCAGCACCCTGAATTAGACCACTTATACCCTGTTTAATGTATTGATTCGCACCGGGAACGTATCTTGCCTAAATCCCAGAAAGGAATAGCATTTAATGCAGCTTCGGTAGCGATTAGACCAGGATTAATCTCCTGACCTCACTAGTTTCACCTAACCACTCGCCAAAATCCACCACCTGCCGATACTACCGATATAAGCTCCACCCGGTCCACCGAATATTCCTCCAACTATACCACCAGCAACAGGAGGTATGGTTCTAGCAGCCATACCACCAAACCGTTCCATCCAATCTGGCTCGGCGTGGAGGCTCATATGGACGTATATCGAATGGTAGAATGGGCTGTGTAGTACCCGGATCGTATGGACGGATATCGAATGGATTCTGAGGCGTGTCATTACTCTATCGATGTAATTTCATCACATCAGTCGCGTATGCAATAGCCGCTGGATTATTCGAACAGTAGCCGGTGTTCCATCAGCAGCATACATTATAATTCTGCACCAGAATCGAGTTCTGCCTGATCACGTCTCTTTAATCTCTCTGCTGGAGTATCGGGTGGAGGAGCAATCGTACCTAATGGGTCAGATGTTCCAAATCTACCCTGAACTGCTGGTGATGGAGTAGTTTGGGGTCCAAGTCCCTGATTCGCACTTGGAGATGTCTGTGGAACTGATCTACCACCCGGTGGAATAACTGACTGCTGACCTGTTCCAACAGAGGGTATAAGTGGTCTCATGTGGTGGTGCATTACTCTGCTGTGATGCGGGCGATCTACCCGGAGCTTGAATATTCGGATATATTGCCCTAGCTACCCGATAATAGTCATCCACATCAGCCTGACTATATGACCAAGGCATATTACCGGCTTCAGGTGGTTCTTTCAGATTGATTTTGCCACCATCAGTTGTGAACCATTTACGATCTTGTGGATAATTATCATAATAGGCTTGTAACCGAGCCTCTCTAATTTTAGTATAGTCACCAGCAGGTGAACCACCCGAGCTGCATTAGGTCTCTAGCCTGTTCACCTCTCCCTGAATCTGAGCCATTGTATTCTTCTGATTCAGATTGATTTTATCCAAATCAGTCATATGACCAGTCTTCAAACCAGTACTTCTAGCTTGACCAGTAGCAGGATCAGTTACTATTACTTCGGGACCACTAAAAATCGAATTTAGCATCAGGATTTCGCGCTTTGAAATCATACGCAGCCGCTCTAGTTCTCTGAATCTCTTCCTTCGCTAAGTTACTTCGATTGATTTCTTTCCTGTTTCTCTGCCGCTGTTCTAGCCTGAGTAGCAGCTCTATCAGCATTCACTAGACCAGCTACGACATTTCCGGCTAATTGACGCTCGTTGACGTTTGCTGTATTTTCCTGCTGTGAAGCCTGACTGAATGGAGTCGATTTTAGCAGTCCATTCGGCCATATCACGCATGTGGGGCGCGTATAGAACCTTTTCCTGCTGTTCTATACCACCCGGAATGTTACGCGCTCGATTCCACAGTCCGATTCCAGCAGCTACGAACCGACGTGCTAATGATGGTTCCTCACGTTCGGGAGGATTATCGAGTAGAGTATTGAATCTATCTCTCGATTACTGTCTCGGGCGTATAGAACTGATCTATCGCCCTCTTGATATCCTCGATACCGAATTGACTCTGTGGTCCACTACGGTCGGAGCAGTGCGGAGCCTGTGGAGCTGAATGTTAGCATCTAGTCCTGATCGGCGAATATGGATCAACTGGTCCTTCTGGCTCCGGCATAGTAGGTGATTGAATTGGACCACGATACAATCTCGCTGTTTGGTCCTCTTCTCCCGTATCCATCACCACTATTGAACATATCCATCGAAGGCATAGACATCATGCCATATTGATCGAATAGATTCTGCTGACGGAGGCGATGTCGATGTCAATAGCCACCAATTCACCTAAAACCTGATTCTTCTGCTCATTCCCGGTAGTTGTTGCTGTTGCTGAGTGTATGATGATTGCTGTTGCTGCTGTATGATGGTTGGGGTTATAACCAGTATTCGTTGGCCCCATTGTAGTCCCACCGAATGCTGATCTCTGGCCTGATTGAGCAGCCGGACTATTGGTACCTACTCCACCTGCATTACTTCCGCCTCTATTACGAAGGAATGCATTACCAATAGTAGCAGCAGAATTACCGATATCCAGTGATATCATTGATTCGGCCCATACCCTGCTGCCACGCGCACCCGGTAACGACTGACCTGCAACTTGTGCATTCTGTCATTGCCGAGGCCGGAATGAACCAGCCTGATTCACACCCTGCAACAACTGATTACCGAATGTATTGGACATACCCGGGTAGTTCCGTACAGATTGGTCATCCCACTCAATGCCACGGAATCTATCATCCATATTTGCCGCTGCTGCTTGTGCCCGAGAAGCCGCAGCCGACTGACTAGCTGAATTATTGGCTGCCTGAAGGCTTGTGCCTGAGCATTAGCATTATACTTGGCTACATCTAAGTCCGCGCCAAGCCTTTGTTGCTCAACACCATACATACCACTAAGTCCAGCTACATCTACCAGTCTGACGCTGTTGAGCTAGTCCAGCTTCAACACCTTGCATAAGCATCAGACATTCCTGACCCTGTTCACGCGCCATCTCAGCTTGTGCCGCGATTGCATTAGGTGCATATCCACCCTGTAATGACCTCTGCTGATTTATATTTCTCTCAGCATTAGCATATGCGGCTCTAACTGGGCTGAGTTCCGCGCGCTCGCATGTTAGCGATGTCTTCAGGTGAGGAATCCACCAGTCTGAGAGAAATCCTCGTAGCCCGCGTATGAGCTTGAACGGGTCCGTGTAACCAATAGTGAAGGGTGAATATCCACCACCTCCACCACCCCACCGTCATCACCACCAGAGTAATCAGCAGCATCACCACCAGAAGCGATGCCACGATACTGATTCATAATATCGGTGTAATCACCGTAATTAGCCTCAGTACCTCGACCATAGTTGAAGCCCATTGCTTGAACCATTGGTCCCTGTTGCTGATTGAATCGCTCAGTCTGAGCAGCGGCGGTGTTCTGGAATTGACCCTTTGGATCACTTCCTGACTGTTTTTGCTTTGGATTAGCCATGATTTCCTCTACTCAGCCGGTGGATCAGGAGTTCCTGTAACAGTTCCGGGCAAAATCCATCATTTGAGAGTTTCTCTAGAATTCTCTTGTGAAGACTCTTAGTAGTTAGATTAGCTGTATTCAAACCTTTAATCATATTAATAGCTGCATCGCCTGTATATTGATATGAACTGACGAACACCATTATTGTCTTTCAGAATAATGTTAATTAAACCCGGTTTACCATCATTTCCGGTGATAGTATCCATATCAAGAGTTAAACTTGATACTTTATATTTATTAGTAGTTACTGCTGGAATAATTACTGGGTCTGTCAAGGTTAATTCTTCCATAAATTACCTATTGAATTTCAATTACCACATTGAAACGTATTGATGCATTCGCGCCGGCAGTCCAACCACCAACTTTACTAGTTATAGTAAATGTAATTAATAGCAAACCAGTATGCCATAGCAGTATTATCATATGTACCATTACCATGACTCATATAAGAAACATTACCAGTTCCATAAGCATTTGATGTAAATCCACCTGGTATAGCAATGTTGAACAAAATAGTTAAGTGTACCACCAAATGTTGAATTGTCTATCCAACATTGCCAAATATAATGTTTTACCAATTAACATATATCTATTAGTTGTAATATTTCCAGCTGTAACAGTCCAAGTCATTCCACTAGCAGCAGTAAAATTAGCAGCATTGAATGGAACATTAATCCACTCTCCCATTGGAGCGAGAACGATTTCTGTTCATTTACTTTTCCACTTATGTTAATATTACCAACTCTATCAATACTAACACTACCTTGACCAACTAAAAGATCATCACTTACAGTTTGAAGATATAAATTTCCAAGATAGTTTATAATTCTACACTTCCTAGCATTAGCAGCTTGAGTAGGATCAGTCAAAACTATAGTTGGACTATCAGCTGCTAATCCAGATCCAGTAATTTCCTGCCATTTAGTGAATATATTTGGTTGATTAGTCCATGCATTGTTTACGATTAAATCTGATCCACCCGGTTCATGATTCACATGATGAGGTGCAGTTGCACCAGATGTGGACCAAGTTGCAACCTGTATCCCCCTTTACTCCTTGTGGACCTTGAGGACCAGTATACACCGATTGGACCTTGTGGGCCTGTATTTCCTGTAGGACCAGTAGGCCCAGTAGGACCAGCCGGACCCACAACCTTGAGGATTCCAAATAGGAACCCATTCAGTTGTAGCTGGATCAGGTATCGACATGTCAATCCTTCATGCAAAGGTAAATATCGTAATGTGGCGGTAGACTCGACTGCACATCCGGTCAAACCTAGAATACCTAATGCACCGGCTGGACTCACCTGTCCATGAACATTTGGTGCATCCATATTCACACCACCTGAACCCGTTACGTTGACTGAGTGTCCATGTCCACCAGCAGGATTCGTATCTCCGATGAAATTGAACTGAACTCGATGAGTATGTGGCCCGTGACATATTACCACTACCACCAGCATCAACGTTCATTACTCCTGCGCTATCACTACCACTCGTAATATCAACTTGGTACACCGAATCCATGCTGGTGATCACTACGATTATCAGTATTTCCTGAACCACCTGAAAACTAACTGAACCTCCATGATTGTGACTATCTACCTGTAATCCACTCGCACCGTGCTGATGGTCCTGCGATGAAAGTGATCCCGGTCCATGTTGGTGACTAGCTGCACCACCTGTAACACCGACTGATGGACCAACACGTAGAAAGTAACCATCTATGAATGTTACCTGATGCCATCCCGCCGGACACGGTGCAAAACTAATACATACTAAACCAGCAGGAATTGAAGCACCTGATGGTCCTGTCGGTCCTTGCGGACCTTGAATACCCTGTAGTCCTGTATTACCTATTGGACCTTGTATTCCTTGTGGACCTGTTGGACCTGCTGGTCCCTGTGGTCCAACTACAGTTGATACGCCTATTCCCGGCCACGGTTCAGGTGAGTAGTTGTACCATCCACCACGCACATGTAAGCGATACCATCCGCAGCTACTACGATATCACCGTCGTTATATACCGGACCCGCTACATAATTCCCAAGATAGTCCAGATTCATTCCACCACCGCCAGCTCCGGGTGGTCATAGCGAATGTATGATCTCCTCTTAGAAATGTAGTAGTTCTCCGGATATCCGGCTAAATTCTTTCACATCGACTGGGTCTGTTCCACCCTGACTATGTGTTGGTGCATGTGCTCCTACTACTGCCGGAGGAACAGCGAATACTTTATCTCCACGTAAGAATTGTGTAGTCCTCCAGAGTATCCAGTTAAGATTCTTCACATCTGACCGGATCTGAACCACCTTCACTATGAGTCGGCGCGTGTGGTGCTGCTACCCCGTATTATTAACAGTCCGTTTATGAGCAACTGAATCATCGAATGCGATTCCAGTTCCAGCTAGTAAGTTGAAGGCTGACTGTGGTAATGCAACTACTTCATCATCTCTAGTTAGATAATGTGGCAGCATTGCCGCACCACCTCCACCCCACCCGGTCCACCTCCCGCTGCTTCAGTGAGTGTAAGTGGATCAAATTGAAATGTTGATAATCTCTCGATTATCTCTGAACTACCTGATATAGTGGATTTTCAGTATCTCTAGTCTGAGCTAGAATAGATTTCAGATCCGCAAACTGAGGTGGTTTCCTCGGCTGTTGAAACGGCATGATTCACTCTAAGAGCCGGGATATGATTTATATAGTTCCTTAGTAAAGATTACAATTCGATTTATCCTGAAGTATTCCCGACTTTCTGTAGTTTTGATTTCAATGATGCTCCTTTGTTCCGGTGAAATTCACCGCGACGAGTTATCAGTATCGATTTGAAAGTGCCATATCAAAAGGAACAAGTAATTTAGATTTCAAATTACCAAGTGAATAGCAACTATCTGCAACTTACAAATCCGTCCACTCGAATTCGGATTGAGGCGAAATGAGATGTACTCTACCAGAACTCTGCTCTGATACTGCGGCACCTCTAGGCATTATTATTCACCTATATATGCTGTTTTAATCGCAGGATCTGGAATCTTCAAATTCACAGCATTGTTGTATATATCAACACGCGATGAATCCGGTGCCTTAGCTGGTTACAAAAAAGTGCCACTCCTCGATCCGCAGCGGATACGAAAGGAATTCCACTTGATAATCCAATGTAACTAACATGCATAGAAAATATAATTTAGATATCCCGTCTGATTGTTCGGAACTTGTGGTACCGGAGCTGGATAAGTAAACTGACCACCAGATTTCCACAAGTACATAGTAGTGGCTTTTCAATCCCTGGTGGTACTTTCGTGACTCCGCCATTTTCAAATCTGTGTTCAGGAAAAGAAAGTCAAGACGGCTTCATATTTCCACATTATTTCCATCTTTTGTACAATGCCCAATGATCAGTTGGGCCCTGCCCCTGGATTCACCTGAATTAGATGCAATATTCCCCCAATATTTAATAATCACTTTGAATTGCAGCAATCAACATGTGGAGGCAGAACCTTTATCTGTAAAACTGGAAGAATTGTGGAGCTTTCGTAGAATCGGCCAGGAGCTGCTGGAGTTGATCCTGGATTAAAATTGCAGACATGTTGGATGTCCAATAGGATAGAGCCAAGTTGGACCCACGGCATATTGTTTTGTAAGATATGCAGGATCATTCCATCCTCCAATTCCACCTCCCATTCTTAAACTACTCCCAGACCATCTCCGGGAATAACCCACTATCATAGGTCTTAGCCAATCTACCCCAACCTACCACCACTGTAGGGATTGGCAATACTGGAAATATCTCCGGGTGCACGAGTACAGCCCCAGCCCATATTGGGTGTGGGTCCAGAACCACCAGGATCGTCCCATCACTTCCACGACAGTTTGACTCTGTAAGAGCAGCATTCCCAGAACTTAAAAACAAGTAATTTCTACATGCGCATAAGCTACGACTACAGAAGCACAGAAAGCAGCATGGTGATCCATCACCCGGTCTACTTGGGCTACCTGAGCATTATTGTGCATTCTCGGGTTAACGCAAGGAGCACCATCAGCATGAGAAGTCATTCCATTCCACCGGTATACTTTGTCAAATGTGTTGAGGTCCATTTCTTAGCGAAACAAAATATGATGGTCCAACGTAGACCATTAGCAAGCGAGACAAATCTTCTTGAGGAATAACAAGGACCATATTATTTATGCATTAGAGAGGAGAGACAACTGGCTCCCTTACGCACAGTAGTCATTATCCAGTTAGTTCCATCATTTATTATAATCATCTGTGATCCACCTCTCACAGTTAAGACCAAGCAATGTTGATGGAATGTTACTAGCTAGGTCTAACCCAGATACAAAAGCTGAAATTTTGGTCTGTACCAGTACTAAGACCATGAAACATTAGAGGCGGAATTCCATTTGGCTCTATCAAAGTTATTGATTACAAGTTGTACTGCTCCTGCACTAGCTCTTATAGACATCTACAATCCCTAAAGAGTAGGACCAAGGGCACTAGGATCAGGACCAATAGCCCCAATAACTAACCGATCAGTTTCCACCAGTGCAATAGTATTTGCATTTGTATGAAATATCCATCCTAGCCCATTTGATGGTTTTTGGACTCATTCCCATCTGAGTAATCAGCATGTAGTAACATCTTCCTAAATGGTGGGGTAAAGTGATCCAAATCTTCTTCATTGATTGAATCATTAACAATTTGAACTAGTTGGAATTCATTTCTATTGAGTGATCTCCAATAATCCTACTTTTCTCACGATAATTCAGGTTGGGCATATGTTCCATTAAATAGCATCAAACCTGACCAATCAAGCAATTAGTAGGAAATCAGTATTCACACCACCACTATCTAGAACGGCAGCGATTCCATGAACTGGTGCTCCAATTCCCGATCTAATATACTCTTCCTGCCAACTCACATTGGCACATCATTAATTATCTGAATATGCATAAGTTCTAGTATTCTTGAATATGTAAAGAACATCACGAAACTCCTGGAACATTAGTAAGAGCTTTACCATCTAATGGTGCTCTATAATGAGTCCATCTACTTTACTAATTGATTCTGGCTCACCCGGACCTGATACACGCACAATCGATCGATTATCTGTAATTCCTGGTGGTAATCCAGTTAATGTCTCCGTCGTACCATATTCACCCACCATGTGACTAACCGCGAGTGATATGTATTCAGAGTCACACCAGCAGGAATCTGAGAAAAGTTATCGAGTAAGTGCGATGCATCAGAGATCAAATCAGAATCGTAGAAATCTCCTGACCAAGTAGTAGTTGTATTGTCATTAAGAGTTCCACCAGGGATGAAAAAGAATTGATATCCTGCTTGATCCCCATTATAACCAACGACTGTTTTGGTTGCAACTCAAATGTCTCTTTTGACATATGCATTGGGTGAAATCGGGATGCTTGAGATGCCAATCTTCAAGTCACCAGGAAATGTGCGGAAACTAAATACTTCTGGTCCCAATGCAGTTATGTAACCTGTATCCGTTTCATATACTACAGCGAAGATATGGACTCCGGGATCGGGCTTGACTGGGATTAAGCATCTGGACGAACATTTGAGGTCCAGATGGAGGTGGTCCAGCTGCTTTACGAGCAGGTGCGCCATCACCAAGATACACGTAGAGGAATTCGTTCTGAATTCCTAACTGATATTTCTCACCAGATGCATTCGTGTATAATTCTTAGAATGGAGTGATATAAGCCCGTCCATTAATTGCGAACGAATCCGAAATCCTCCATTGCAGGAATAGTTAGAACTTGGTCCATATGCAGCTCCAGAATGAATATGCCAGATTTTCCCACCCTCACCTAATGCAATGAGAGTCTTGACCAGTCTGTGCGTATGTAGTTATAGGATTCTTAGGTATTTAATAGCGAAGAGCTTCTGATGGATAATTCTGAACATAGAATTGCTCAATCCATTCCGAGTTTCCACACCAGACTGAAAGTACTGAACATTATCAGCCTGAATAAAATGGTCACTGGAGCAGACTCAGGATCGCCTCTCTGCCACCATCCCTGAAAATCTTCAATTACAAGTGCTTCATGATCTCTAGTACCCGGCATGGTCTAGAAACCTCCTCGACTTTTGTATCCAGCCCTGAATGGACGATGACGAGTCAGTAATCTGTTGACGACCCTTATTACTGATGGTCGTAAGTCTCTCCATCGCCTTTTCTGCTTGAACTTCTAATACTCCTGCTCTAGTTTCATTCTTTCCAATGAACATGGCACGGACGAGGCAGCCGTCTTGTATGCCAAGTATGAACGAGAATTGGATCATAGTGATTAGTGCATTCTCTGATGCAACGTATGGAACTCCCTGACCCATAAATGTTACCATCGCAAGTTGAACAGGAATTGTCAAGCACCATTTGATTGAATTTGATATATTGTTGTTCCCACCGCCAAAATAATGAGGAATTAGTAGCTGGAAATACTTTAACAGTTTCTAGTCTCGGTAATGGAATATAATGACCCCAGACTTCCAAGAGGTCTTTCACTTATTTCCTGAATTTCAGTTAAAGTGTCGAGGATAATGTACAGCTCCCGGAGTAGAGTATCCTTCTGCGGGAGAAAGTTGACTCACTCCAACGGGTACATCAATAGTTATTAATGACCGTTGAGATGGGGAGCTATTTGATTCTCAAGTGATTCAGATAGTTCTTCAATTGACCATATTCATAGGGGAGTATCACTGATACTTATAGTCAGTCTTGTTGGGATCATTTAACAGATTCTGCAACACGATCCATTATCTGACCCGCCGATACTGCCTAGTACTAAGCGACTCACCTATCTCTTTAATTAGGACTGGTACTTACCGTGCTCTCTGACGATTCACCAACTGCCCGAGTATTCATGGTTGGTAGGAATGTCAGATTCTTCCCATTGTACGCCTTCAGAATCTCTTCGATGTGTGCGCGTTTACCTTTCTTTCTCTTCCTTCTCTCTATCAGCCTTGTTCTTATCCTTGTCCTTGTCAGCCGGCAACTGACCCAGCCTTCGGAGGTTCTACTGGTTTAGTACCCCGGTGTCTGACCAGCAATAGGCTGTAGTGCCGGATGTGGGCCTCCTGCTGATTAGCAGGCAACTGACTTCCCTTGTTCGGATCACCCGGTTTCTGTGTCGGTTCAGTCATGGCACTCTTCCTCTCTATTATGCGATTGTAACGGTGTAATTACCTCGCTGTGATTGCAAATGTCACAGTTCCAATAGCAGCCAGATCGAATTCCTTGAGTCTGATTACTCGCCTGATTCTCAGTGAAGACTGAGAGAAGTTTGTCATTCAGATCGAATTCTATCTTCTGTAACATTCGGAATTGTTGTACTACCGCTACAACTCGATCTCGGTCCTGTTTTCGCACTTGTCACGATTACCTGATGTGGCATCTCAAATCTCCTTCTCAAATATTGGATCTGGTAGTACTGGAATTTATCCCCCCTGTTTTAAGTCCCTCGAAGGATTCACTTTCCAATACTAAACTTACAACACCCCAACCAGTGTCATTCTTCTGTGAATGCTCTACGAATTTAGCATCTTCTGGGATTCTGTTCTCAGCCACCGTAACTTATCAGCTCCATGCTTACAGAACTCAACAAAGAGAAAGGGATGAATTTTTAATATAGCGTATTTCATTGTGCAAAGGTCAGATTCAACTTCTTTGCTAGTTCTGAGCAGCGATAGCTTACGCATGCTCTGGCAAATAGGGGAATTGAGCATTCCTCAATGAGCCACACGCGACACATCGGACCAATTCTGCCTGTTGAACGTCACCCAACCACGGTTTACTCTGGATATTCAACTCTCACACGCCAATCGTGCATCATCTGAAATCGAGGGTGGATTTCCACTGCTCCGACTCCACAAAATGTCAGCGATTCTGATTAATTCGAGGAACCACTTCTTCTGCTTCGCTTTAGCACTCAATAACAGTGGGTTGATGCTCCTTTTTGAGCCTCTCTACAGTGAAATCACCCGGAAACATAGGAATAAACCGGGCATTTGGTCAGACATATTCGCAAGCCAACAGGCCAGTTGAGCAGGCATGCGTTCATCGACAGAATCCGCTACCTGCACGGAACTAACTGGAATTTCGAGTAGTGTGGCTGATGTTCATCCACTTCTCTCCACCAACTTGATGTTCCGACTATCAGAATTGATGGAGAATCAAAGTTTCCCGGCAGTATTTCAAATACCCGCCGGGTTGGATTGTAGCCTTCCTCTCACCGATTCTCTTCGGAAGGATACTAACTATCGTACTTTTTATCGAGCGGATTGCACAGGTGCTCGAATTGTACGTCTATTTGCCTGATTGATTCCTGGGAACTCTCCGACAATCATGATTAATTCACCTTTTTGTAATTGGAGGGTACCACAATTCCCTCATGGTATCGAAGCGCATCTGCCGGTCTCTGTCTCATTACCGAATAATTCCATCTGAATCTCTTCAATGACGCTGTTCTCTTCCCTCTTTTGTAGTATTGAGTTCAGAATCCACGTATTTTCTCATCGACTTCTTGCCGAGAGCAGCATAGAGAGTGTCGATGATGAACTTTACAGCTGTCCATATAGGTGGTACAGGATTCTGGTCCGCATCAACGAATGCCCAAAGCGGCTCATAACTCCTCTTCGCAGTCGGAAGTTCATATTGATTCTCCTCTGGAACTAGAACTAACCGTTCAAGTACGTATAAATGCCGTAAATATGGATATTTCTTCACTTCACGCACTTCAGGCAGGAGTAATTGAATCCCACACCGTCCGTCACTTCAACACGTCTCTTCTCCAGTTTCCTCATCAGCCCACACTATTCTGAAGATGGGCTGACTCGTATCTGAATCCTTTCCAAAGAATTCAATTAATCTCTTGTTAAGTGTTTTTATTGATTCCATGTAAATGAGGTGGGAGCAATAAGCCCCCACCCCCTCCAGTGCCTAATAGCCCAGCAGAAAATGTTAGACACCAGAATTGATCAACCACTTCTGAGCTGACTTAGACCACACCATGAATACAGGTCGATTCTGCACGGCTGCTACACCCTGAAGAATGTTACCTGATGTTCCCAGTGTCACACCACCAGCAGTTACCGGATTCAGGATGAGAAACTGACTCACAGCAGTTCCCAAACCCGGATTGATGGTATTGATCTGCGTATTACCAGTGACATTCACAATATCTGCCTTTGCAGTAATCGCAGTCGCTGATGCTACCGTAACTTCCGACAACTTACTGACTGATCCGGGAATCATTTTTTACCCTCCACCACCTAATGACTTCCCACTAACCAACAGGCGAGTACTTCTGCGTGTTGGGATTGAACACGAGCAACATCGCTTCACCAACTACTGATGCTTTGGTGGTAGCAATGTTGTTTCCTGCTGTGATGCCAGCCGTGCCCGCAAAGATGATTGCGAGCATGTGACCGAATGTAACAGGTGGCGTGATTGTAGTGAGTGCCACGTTACCTGTCAACACGGTGAGGAACGTAGTAGGTGCAATCGTTCCTGCACTTGCGATAGTGACTGGTGCAGAACCACCCGAGTGAGTGCCGCCCAATCTGATGCTACAAGAGGCATAACCTAACCAACCTTTCCAAACTTTAACAACCTTCTGTTTTGCTTTTCTCTCAAGGTCAAGAACTCTCCCTACATTCTCTACAATATCTACGGGGATTTCCATTAGAACTACTGCCCCAATAAGTGTTTTCCGGAGTGAACTCGTGACCATGTTTACAGTGAGTTACATCTGTATTCTGATTACGAGAATTTCTAGCTTCCATCTTATCACGGATGTTCTGATCGTTATCTCCTATGTAAAGATGAGCAGGATTCCAACAGTTCTTGGATTTGCATCTATGGAGTACATGTAAAAAACTATAATTTGGAGAATAGCCCAGAAACACAATGGCCGAAAGCCGATGGACATAATGAAACTCATGATCAATCGTAACTTGACCATATCCATCAGTATTGGTTCCTGCATACTCCCAACAATTCGTTTCAGAATTGATAGAAGTTCGCTGTTCCAAAATTTCTAGTATTTTTGCATGGTCCATAGATGCATCTCTGGTTAATCAATAACCCACGGGCACGGCCAGATTATCGATGTAACTGCAAGCTGCTGGATTGCTTACGAATGTCTGCATTCCAACAACCATGTAGAAGATTTCCGCTGCCAGCCACACCACCTGACGGTCCACGAATCTCGAAAATCTTCCGCCCATCAGTCGTGTAGAATCCGATGGGGAGAATCTCACCACGACCCCATACTTCATCTACCACGAAGTCGATGCGCGTCTTGTCCCAGTTGTATGAGGGAGTGACTGGAGCACCAGCCAACTGCATGTTGAACCACCGAAATACATATTCCAGTGACTTCTTCTTTGCAGCCTTCTGGATGATGCTCACCAAGCTGACCGATCTCCTCATACGCCTGCATGCTGACATGGATGCGTCCATGCACTTCGGTGAGAAGGAATTCTCAATACCAACACGATTACCAATCTTGTTGATAGCGAGCCGTGGCAACGGAAGAGTCAGATGCAGCATTGCCCCCATTGACTCGATTTGCACGAATCTCTGGAGTAGTGCTACGACTGAATCCCAACCACGTTCCAGCCGATGCATTCGAGTGGTGGTACGGTACACCGAACAGACCGGGAAGTGAAGCTGGAGATGAAAGTCCAGCAGTCACAATCTTGTCTGTAGGAGCTACCGCAGCGATCTGTGGAGTGATGGAGATTGTCTTGTTCTCCACATCCCACTGTGTAATCGTTCCACTACCACGATTGATTGCGAGTGCGCTATCCCACACCTGAACTAGTCTGACCATATCGCATCAGGCGCGCACCGAATCCATCAGTAGTCAGAGCGATCACATTCGATCCACCAGCGGGTGTATCAGTTGTGACTGTACCAATCACACCATCACCAGTCTGCATCATCTGGGCATCCAACTGACGACGCATCTCATCCAATGCAGTAGCCAGTAAGCCGGCGAACTGAATTGACGATTGCTTTCCGCGCATCATCTGTAGCCCACTGAGACAGCTTCGTATACTCAATGTTTTCACTGAGAAATACGCAGTTCAGAACAGCCTTATCGAACGTAGGCCCACCACCTCGACCCAAGTCACCACCGTCTGGGTTGAAGTACTGGAAACTACCTCCGGGCCGAAGTTCCAATGGAACTCTCATCTGCCGATGTGAAATCTGCTCCACATCACGCTTCTTGATGTTCGCGTAGAACTTGTCATCACGCTCAAACAGTACGCGTACCTTTGGAATGACTTTTTCAAGCTCCAAAGCCGCTACCTGTGCTTCAGCAACAGCCATTTTCTTGTCCCCTTCTAACTAGTCTTTCATCAAGACATCTAGTGTGCTCATCCCGCGAGGAATGTCCGATGCTTTCTTGTATTTTCCACTAGAAGGGGCAGTGGATCTCCCAGGTGTAATTGGGCTCTTTTTCGAGCCAGAGATTCTTCTTTTATCACTATCTTCCGATGTTCTGCGTCCTAATCCTCTCAAAGCATCATTTCTGGCCGTTTTTATCACTGTAGGCAACAGTGTTTTCGCTTTGGAGAGGTAGGCTGATTTGATCTTATCCGTAGTGTCCTTGTCAAATCCATTCTGGAATGCTTTCTCCCACAGTCTGTCAAGTAGCCCACGGAAATGTTTATCCTTCGATATCAGTTCATCCAGCTTTCCATACGCCTCTTTGACTGCATGTTGCTTCACATAGTCAGTCATTGATTTGTTTGGATCGATATTACCGTCAATTGTAGCCATCAGCACGTTATCAGCCTTCGTCTGTAGGTTCATCCTTCACTGACTCGAAGGTTGAATACACCTGCTGCTGATGATACAACTGCTGTTGCTGTCTGAACTCCTGTTCTTGCGGATTACTCTGTTTACTCAGTGGTTGGGGAGGCTGAAAATTCTGTGAACCAAATACGAACTGATTCAGAATGTTCGCGGCTGCCTGTAATGGCGCACCCTGCTCACCCAATGCACGAGACTCACGAACCATAGTGATGATAGTGTCCTTGATGACATTACCAAGCACATGGAAATACGCCTGCTGATCTACTTGCCTTAATGCCGGCAAATAGTTGTCAGCGATCTTCAGGAATGCATCGTTATCTTCCTGTTTAGCGGCTTGCAGAACTGTTGCGATATCTCCTGACATCACTCGCTGTTCTACACCGTCTAGAATTCGAGCCTTCTCCGCCGACACTGCGCATCATTTATTGTAGGGAATACTTCAGTGAACTGTTGTTCTCTGTAATACGCCTTCTCAAGATACGGAAAGTCCTTGAATAGTTTCGGATACTTCGCTAGAATTTCACGCCGTCTAACCGGCGTCAGTTAACTCAAATCTCTCTTCTTTAGGCCCCTCTAGTTCCTCTTCAATCTCCTTCAGCTCATCTATCTCAACCTCATCCTTTTCATCTTCGTCTTTATCTTCATCAACTTCTTCATCATCTTTTGGTTTGTCTTTTTAGGGAGTTCAAGCGTTTCAACAGGTTCTTCTTCTGCATTTAGTAACTCGAATGTCTCTTTCTCCCTTCATCTGATCCACCTGACTTACTATCAGATTCGGGCGAAAAGTATTTAATGAGCGACAGGTTCATATTCATCTACTCCCAACTGTTGGCCCGTACTAGCGGGCGGTGGTCCTTGTGGACCTTGTTGCTGATTGACCGGTGCCCCCTGACCAGCCTGTTGTACGGGAGGCATCATACCTTGCTGAGCCATCATCTGCTTCTGCATGTCCTGCATCTGCTTCTGCATATCCATGTCTTTATGCATCTTCATGTGAAGCAGGACATTCTTGTATCCATTAGGATTTTCTAGTTTAGTCATTCTGCCCGCGTCACTCACTAACCAGCGACGGCAGATATCAGCTTCAAGTGGATGATTGTCCACATCGAAATCCGGTTCAATTGACGGCAATTCAACTGGTGGTGGAGGAGGCATTCCCATCATCATCGCCTGTTGAGCCATCATAGGATCAGGAGGAACCACAATTGGCTCAGAGTTTACAAGTAACTGAATCTCTTCGTACTGTTTTTGCCTATCATCTTCACCCGGAATGATGTATTCTGATAGACCGATAGCCTTCTTGATGTAGTGGAATATTCTCAGGAGATCATGAGCGTAGCCATAATCGCATCATTATTCATCCCGAATAATTCCATAATAGCGTCTTTCTGCTGATTCCACGTAATCGGCAGATTTTCATTCGCTTCTAGTTCGATTGAACCGATTTTACCCTGAATTTCGGCCATGCGAATGAACACATTGACGAAATTACCGAATTCATCCTTCTTTACCTGCTTTTCATCATCCTTCATCTCTTTGATGTAGAGTGGTATGACCTTACCGAATACATTCTTCCACCAAAGTAGTAACATTTTCCATGTAGTCTGTAGGCGCTGAAGTGCTTGCGCCCTAGACATACTGTATTCACTCGCGGTTCGGCTACCCGACATCTGCCCACCGAATAGACTCGGAAGTGCGCCCGAAACTAACTGGCCGATTTCCTGAATCTTTTGCGCAAATGGTAATACTTCTTGTGAAAGGGTAGCAGTTTTAACCTCGTAAAAACCCTCGCTGAGTGCGCGCCCAGATTTGGGCGTAGCCGGATAGATCCCACCCGGAATAACTTCGGATTGACGGTATGCATTGAAATTCAATACTTTAGGGTCCGCAAACGTCTGTGGAATTCCATGTTCCACAGTCTGAAGAACGAGTGAAATGAGATCGTTAGTGATGTCCTGTACCGAAGTGAGTAGTAGACCAACCGGATCGAAGTGGATATAATCTGATAGAGGGTTGTTAGTAATAGTCCAACAATCATCAAGAGCCTCATTACACGCCGCCGCGACCTGATCATTGACTACAACCACCTTCACGCCATTCGGGAACTGCTTTCTTAAATCTTTTATCTCATCTTCATTCAGTATGTTATATGAAGAAGGACGTAACCAACAATTTCTGACGGTGACATTGTTGATTGGATGCTCACCTCTGTATTGTGGACTAGTTCGACCCCACTGTTCGTACAGATCGTATGTGGCTCCTCCACGCTGAATCTTATCTCGCAGTTCTGGATATTGCTCAAGAACATTGGCGAAATGAGTCTCATAGGAGTAAATCAGATACGAGCATTCAGCCTGAGTACGCGCCCACACTGGAATCTTTACGAATAATCCACCGAATACTTCCATGCAAACTCGACTCTTCGGATGAGTCGTAATGCCAACTAATCTGGTCACGATTAAGTTGGATCGTTGTTTCTGTGGAAGCACAGTCCGCATACAGTTCTGACAAATATCCATCTCTTCAGTGATGTTCCACGCGGGCACATCTTCATCACTCGGCGCAAATTGGTCCTTTATCAGATTAGTCTGAACTTTATCACCCATTTCAGCCTGACAGAATGGACATATCGGCTGTTCGTAGGTTTCTGTTACTTCATCGTACTTCTTGTCTTCGTATGTTCCGTATTTCTCGTCGGCTTTCGCATACGTGTAACACGCCGTCATTCCTTCAGTACAGAACACGAATAATGCATGAAGCCAGAGTAGAGGAACATCGTTGTGCTTGAACACGAGTGCGGCTATTTTATCTCCGGCTTTCGCCGTAACTAGGTCTAGTGGGTTCTCCGCATCATCAGGATAGCAAGTAATAGGAGGAACAGTAACGCTAAGAGCAGCGATAATAGACTCCAGATACGCTCGAAATACGTTGACTGGTTTGTCGTAGAATCCTTGGTCGCTGTCTTCTCCTGATCTCTCTGATTCGGGGATTCGCCAGTCATGTGCGACCTCTGAGTAGTATGCATGTTGAATATTTTCCCACAGTAGTTTCAACCGACGCCACTGACGAATCTGACGATCGCGCACAGCACGATCCTCATCGTCAAAGTGATCTACTATCTGCTTCAGTAGACGCTTAGTATCGTCGTCTATTTCGTGAGCCATTATGCACTGGCCCTTCTATTTCCGTTTTCATTCCGTCTACGTGGAGGAGCTGGACTGATTCGTGGATTCCTACTCGTGATTACTGAATCATCTGGTCCCTGAGTACGAATTTCATATCCTCTACGGAACGGTTGATTCCTTATCGCTTCTTGTCTACCTTGGAAGATTGAACTAGCTAGATTCGGACTACTCTGATCTTCCTGATTCATTGGATTATCACGATAACTAAATCCACCACGAGGCATTACACTTCCTCTACTTCCACCACCGCCAGTATTACTACCCACTCTGTCCTGAGCGCGACCGAACACTGATCCACCTGATCTACCACCACCATCATCTACCTGACGCATTCCGCCCGCGTATTGTCCGCCTCCTCCGTATTGTCCACCCCCACCAGATTGACCTAACGCACCGATAGCTCTATTTCCAAGTTGAGATACAGCGTTCTGCCATCCGCTAGTTGCCGGCGATGCATTGAAATTCGCTGCACTGAATGCACTATTTGAATTGTTCCCGATACGACCGAATGCACCCGAGCTACCAAGTGTACCCGCTACATCACCCGCTATCCCGATGATCTGATCTGCGCGTGATGGACCTAATCCCTGTGAGGCTCGTTTATTCGCATCATGCTGACTCCATGCGCTCACAGCTCCCCGAGCCATTGGAGCGAATGCGAGTGAAGCTCCACCAGTGAATGGTGCAGCTATATACGGTGCAGCGGTTAGTAGACCTTTACCGAGTGTGGACCAGAAGCCCATGTTACACCGTCACCTTGCTGATGTAATCCCACACACCGAATACCTTCAGAAGCCAAATAATTACAGCGATGATTACGACAACATTGATAATTCTAAGAATTGTCGCATCCATATATGATGCGCCATATTTATTTACAAGAGCTAAAAGCACAGCGGCTATGATGAGCACGATGACGACTGTTAGGAGTGGCATCACTTACTCCATTCTTTACGCTTCTTCGCGCTCGTTTTCAGTACAAACTCGCGAGCTACGCTAGGAGACGGTCCTACTCCTGCTTCGGCTTAGCACCATGAGCCATAGCCTGCATGAACCTGTATTGTTTAGCTGACTTGGCTGGCACTAGTTCCTCTATACCGAGTTCCTTCTCTAGTTGTTCGATCTCATCAGTCTTCGACTTCATCAACTGTGCTTTCTTTCTGTCTTCAGCTTCCAACATCTGTTGTCTCACGCGCCACGGAATATGCTGAGGTTGAATCGGCGCGTATTCCTCTTTCTCAGTGGAGAGTGGCTCGGGTGTATCCTTTGCAAGTAACCGTGTGAGTAGCTCTCTGCGCTCGGCCTCACTCTTATCGAGTTGGACGCGCAGTACGTCACACGTGAGACAGGGCGCATCAGACAACCCGAACCACTTATATAGAAGCTGTTTCCACATCTGCGAATTAGTGACGATGATACCGTTGAACCGGATGAATGAATTCCTCTTCTTCTGTCTTCTTCATATTTCGGTAAAATGCAGTCCAGTCCTGATTGGAGTTTAGTTTATTCACGAGTTCTTCTTGACGCTGAATCTTCTTAAATTCCTCATTTGCTTCATCAAAGAAATTTTCAGCTGCGTCAACCAGATATCGCAATCCATCGATCGGATCGTCTCCTTCAAATTCTGCGATATCTTCCGCCGGTTTTATTGCCCTTCGGTTTATCGTACGAGCACGCTTTGATGGCATTGACTAGTACCGGACACATGTCCTTGAATATCTGGAGTTTAGGTAAGTTCATTTCAGGTTCGCTAGGATTGAGTGAATTCATGTAACTTTTGTATTCAATCATTCCTCTGTTCCGAAGTAACCACATCGCGTGTTCCTCGTTGTACTGAGGAATCTCGGATTCCGGTACAAACTTTGGTTTCCATCTCAAGTATTCATGGATTAGAATTTTACCCGATACTCTAGAACCCGGTGTATTATTCGAGAGTTCGATTGATATGCCAAGTTCGTCTTCAATTTGCTGTTGAATTGTGTGTTCCTGTCCTCTTTCCTGTCCTGCACTCTTGCAGAATCGGATGAGTCGTGGATTCTCCTGATTGATGTGGAGTTTGACATGAGGTGCCCATTCAGCTATCTTCGTCTTAATCCAATATTGCTCACGATAGATATACACGCGCTTCGACGGACTGATGGCCGCGTATCCTATCCACGTCATCGCAGCGAATCCCCAATCACCGATGACCATACGAGGCCACCACTGGGGAATCTCAAATGAATCGACCACATGAATTGCATTCAACGGCTCATCAGGTAGTCTATTATCTCTGAATTCTGTGAAGACCTGACCTAAATATGAGTCGAAGTCTCCATATAACTTAGCATTCTTCTCAGCTTCCGGTAGAGCTTCGAGTGATCTCTTATAGGTGGGGTCAATGTAAGGGTTATCCGCCTGTGTAGCGAATATCATAACCCTCTTATTTCCACCTTTACCTACTAGGATCTTCCCTCCGCGCTTCTCTGGATCTACGAATCTCTTCTTAACCCATGTGTGACCTATTCCCCCGGCATTCCTGCTGTTCTAATTATGGATGGTAGATTCGGATCAGCAGTACGAACACGAGTAAAAGCCAATATATAGATACATGTATTCAGTAAAAGACGTGATTTCATCTGGTGTAAACAGATTTATTTCCATCGAATCGTATTTATGCACATCATCTTCATTCTCACAATGACCTAACATGATTATGGCTCCCGATGGGAATGTCCACATCATTTCAGTCTTATTGAATGTAGCTCCGAACTTAGCGTATATCTCCTTAGAGCGAGGCATTATTTCATTACGTAGTTCAGGGAAAGTTCTGCGTAAAAATACCTGCTTGAATCGTGGATTCTCGTGCCATCGATGCACGATTCCATACATCAGCAGTAGATCAGATTTACCAGAACCCGCTCCACCTAGATACGCGGCCTCTTTAATAGAAGTCGGTATCGACAGGAACTCTTCCTGTCGTGAATTAGGTTTCCACTCGTTCAGATTCCTCATTTTATTTAACTGAATGAATTACATCCCGGCGACTAGCGAGTCTTCTTACTCTTCGTAACTGCTGCACGCTTAGCGAATGACGGTCCAATTCCTCCACCCATCTCCTGCTGTCGATTCTGTCCGAATGCCTGAGATAACGGACCCTGCTGACCTAATCCCTGAGCGAAATTTGCCGTACCAGCTAGTGGCATCTGCATTTGATTCTGATTCTGCGCGTAATTAGCTAGATTTAACTGTTCCCGTGGATCTGCTTGTGGCATCTGAAATCCACCACCATCTTCAGGCATAGGCATTGGCTGTAGTTGTGGTGCAGGTTGAGGCTTCATCATTGGCTGCATTCCCTGACTTACTTCTGGTCGCATCATCTGACCTAATGGCTGCATCTGACCTAATCCCTGAGCCATTCTACCTAATGCTGACCCCTGTGATGGACCTATGCCGGGATTCATCTGTGACTTCTGCATTGGTTGCTGTGGACGCGCACCACCCATTCCCATTGCACCGCGTATAGCTCCACCTGCATTTCCCTATTGCACCCAACGCGCGATTCATTCCCGGTGCTTGTCCAATAGTCCTACGCGCACCCTGAGTAGCTGCATTAGCGACACCGAATGGATTGAATGCCATCACACCCTCTCGAAGTAATAGACCGTGTTATCGATGTTCTCTGTGATCTTCCATCCGGCTTCAGGGATACACGCATCACCATTAGGATGAACGATGACCGCGCATCCTTCATTACCCAATTCAACTCCGTATGATTTCTCACCCGGAATGTTCTTGGTGATGTAGAGGAAATTACCATCGAGGAATTTCACTGGAACATCATGCCATGCGGCGCCTCCAGCCTCTACGCACTCACGTTCCAATCCATGAGGCACTTCACTTCTCAATCCTGCCTCAGAAATGAATGACTGAACCGTAGTATTGAGAGGCGAGCGCGTGGAACTGATAGAAGTCTGTTGGGACATTACTTCTTCTACCCGGTTGATTGGTAGAAGCAGCTCCCATCGGTTCATCACTGAAGATGGGAACTCCATATTTCTCTCTGACTTCCTGAGCTTGACGAGCTTTACGAACCCACTCGTTACTACGATCCGCGTGTACTTCGATTAGATCACCGATTGGCTCGTATACATCTTCACCCGGACCCGCACCTAATCCAGCAATACGTAACT
>ERZ1370068.11131-contig-9773_pt1 | contig 45760 bp, 74 predicted proteins | sample MGYA00561227_ERZ1370068 | MGnify/ENA primary metagenome ERZ1370068 (study PRJEB38410, sample SAMEA6850437) | metagenome | study: Metagenomic assessment of the ecological functions of the soil: analysis of the soil microbiota associated with the... | reverse complement strand
TGTAACATTGTGCAGGAGGCTTTTTATGAGATTTTCCATTTGCAGCTTGGACATTTGGCAACACGCCAATTGAGAAGGTATTCGACCTCGTTTCCTCGGCCGGGTATACATCTATTGACCTGACGGCTGCCGTTGACGCTTATGATTGGACTGAAGCAGCTCGGCTGGCCGAGAGATGCTCTCCTTGAGGTCAGCGGCCTCACATGTGACAGCGGCTGGCCGGCTGAAGATCATGATTTAGCAAACAAAGACGCGCTCAATAGACAGAAGGCTGTTGACTATTTTCAACGCCAGATTGAATGCGTAAAAGTCGTTGGAGGTGACTACTTGATCGTTGTTCCTTCTGCAGTAGGGAAGTTCCGATCCATGGGGGCGATACGCGCGAGGACTGGAAATGGGCTGTTGAATCTGTCTGCAATCTCACTGAAACAGCAGCGAACAATCAGGTAACGCTGGTGATCGAGCCGCTCAATCGCTATGAAAGCTGCATTGTCAATACCGCCGAAGATGTGTCGCGATTTGTTACAGAAGTAAATCATGCAAACGTGCGAGCCTTGTTGGACACATATCACATGAATATTGAAGAATCTGACATCGAGAAGGCCTTTCCGACTGTGCAGGACTGTCTGGAAGTTGTCCATTTTGCGGATAGTAATAGACGCGCTCTAGGTCAGGGGCATATCGATTTCCGGCCCGTTGTATCCGGCATGAAGACCATCGGCTTTGACAAGACGATCGTCCTCGAATGCACAGCGCCAGGTCCCGATCCGTTCAGAGCCGACAAGGGCGACACGACCGCGCAAACTATGGCAAACGTATGCACAAGGAATCGCTTGCTAAGCTAAAAGAGTGGTTTGCTTAAAGATCGCATGACTCCATTGTCACGAGCGATAGCGTGTTAGAGGCGCTAAGAAATTCAATAGGAAGAACCAAGGAAATGTCTAAAGTAAAGATTGGAATTTTAGGTGCAGGCTTTATTGCAAAGTGCATATCGGGAATTTGAAGAATGATGAACGGACGGAAATCGCTGCCGTGGTCGACTTGTATTTGGATAAGGCCAAGGCGCTTGCCAAGGAAGCGGGACCTCAAGCGAACGCTTTCAGTTCTTTGGACGAGCTGTTGGCAAGTGAGGTAGACGCGGTCTACGTGACAACGCCCAATACGTTGCATGTTGAACCGGTTCTCAAATGCCTGGAAAACAACGTTAACGTGTTCTGCGAAAAACCAATGGCTACTTCGTTGCGTGACGCAGAGCGAATCAAAGAGGCGCGCGCAAAGTCCAAAGGAATTTATAATCTCGGGATGAATATGAGGTATGGTTACGTCTTCAAGAGAGTCAAAGCACTTGATAGACTCGGGAGAGGTGACGCCTTATATGGTCAACGTAAAGCTCAATCGTGGAGAGCTCCTGCAACCCGCCGTGGACGGCAGACCCTAAAGTGACAGGGGGTTTCTCTACGAGACGCCGATTCATTTGTTCGATATATGCCGATACCTGTTCGGGGAAGTGACGACCGTGAAGTGCGAAGCGAGACAGAGCATTTCACAGTCTGAATTCGATGATTTCGCCGTCCTGCTGACGTTTGAATCTGGAACTATCGGGACCTTTGTAACCTCCGCTCATGCCGGATGGAGTTATCCTTTTCAGAGGTTGGAGATTTATGGCAAATACTCCACCATCGCGGTGGAGGATATGGAGAAGGTAATCTATGCCCCAGGCCTGAAGCGGGGAACGGAGGAAAACGATTTTAAACAGAGTTCCCTTTGAGGAGAAATGGGGATATGTCGAAGAAGACCGTCTGTTTGTTGATGCGATTCTCAATGGGAGCAAACCTCCTGTTACGGCAGATGACGGATATCTCTTGAGCAGGTTATTGGATGGAATTTACGAGAGCGCCAAAACAGGTAATCAATTGATTTTCGCAAATGACATTTGACGCGAAAGGCTGAGATCGAGGGAGAATTGTAAGCAGCGCCGGTCAGCGAACTGGATCACCGCCAGAATCTCTAACACCCTGCCTCATCTTGCACGGCGTGAAGAAGGAAGCCCGGGGTCGTGCAAAGCGGTGGAAGAAGAACCGGCGTGCAGCCAAGCAGGCCCGCAGAGCGCTACGAGCATTCGTGAGAAAGTCGATGGCCGCCAACTCCGGCGCTGGAAAGTCATTTTCGATCGGCTGGCGAATCGCCGGCCTGCCATCGCTTTTTATCCCCTGGCGGCCACGTTCAAGATCTCGATCTCGTCACCGTCGGAGAGTGCAAGTCGTGCGGCCACTCAGAGCGCAACAGCGCCACCCGTTGTGTTCCACCAAAATTGCTTCACGGACGAGCGCAAGAGTTTATTGACCAAATCGTCGACGTTTTCAGGAGTTAACGGATTCCATTCCGGCCGTTTAGGACGATTCTCATGAGATCGTGGACGCGGCAGAAGCTGGGGTCACGCTTAGGCCGCATTGAGGATGGCGGCGTCCCAATCGCTTCCAGACCGGTTCGAGGCCCAATTCGCGCAGACGGGAGGCAACCACATGGGGTGGTCGTTCGTCTGAAATGGCAAATTGACCCTCGGCGAGACTCTCCAACAGCGGCGACTTGGCGCCCGCGCGATTGTATGGGTGGAGGTTTTGTTTTCCCTGGCCGGTGTAGCCACCCGGTTCGGTGTGACTGCCGGCGCTCATCATGGTAACACCGAGAGGGCGCTACCGCATCGCGCAAGGCTTGCGGACTCGCGCGTGCTGCAGAACGATTCCGATTTGCGGAAAGGTCATTCGCAGGGCGCAGAGCAGCTGGATGAATTCACGGTCCGGCAGGGGATGTGTCGGATGGAAATCGCCCGCTGCCGGGCGCAGTCGCGGCAGGCTGACCGTGATCTGTGCCTTCCAGCGACGCGAAAGAGGTATTCAAGATGTGCGGCCAGAGCCACGGCCTCCTCCGCCAATGCCAAAGCCCGAAGAAGCGCGCCGATTCCAATGCGCCGAAAACCTGCCTGATAAGCGCGTTCGGGGCAGTCAAGTCGCCAGTCGAAGTTCTTCTTGGGTCCGGCAAGATGCATTGTTCGCATATGTCGGCCGGTGGTAGGTCTCCTGGTAAACGAGCCAGTCCTTCGGCGCCCGCATGAACAAGGCGGAACGTACTCGGCGACCTCCATCGGCGCGACCTCGAGACTTAGACTTGGAACCATCGGCGAGAGGCGGCGAATGCATCGCCTGAGATAGTCGCCTGAGACGAACTTGGGATGCTCACCCGCGACCAGCAAGATGTTGCGAAATCCCTGACCCAAAATATGTATGCGGCCTCAGCCGCGACCTCTTCGATTTCCAGAGTTACACGGAGAATGGCATTTTCCCGGGAGAATCCGCAATAGGCGCAGGAATTGATGCATTCGTTTGAGAGATAGAGCGGAGCAAACATGCGCATCGTGCGGCCGAAGTAGCGCCGGGTGATGGCGGCGGATTCACGGGCGAGCAGCTCGAGTTCGGCAGTCCGAACGTGGAGAGAGAGAGTGCATCGAACTTCTCCAGGATCGGAGACCTGTATTGTAATCTGGTTCGCTAGTTCAGAAGAGAATGGCATGTTTTGAACAAACCCCAATTAACCACATAGCGATCAAGACTCAAAGAAAAGGCTGCACGCTCGCATCAAGAATTGGCTCTGTGCTCCGGCTCGGCCGCTCGCTAGATTGCATCGGTGTTTGAAAAATCTCTCTTTGGCGAGCGTCTGGCCAGCGGCAGCGGAATCCAGGAGTCTGATGGACGATCTCGGGACGCGCGATGGCGGGAGCCCATGGCCCGATCCGAATGCTTGGCGGCGGAAATCCGGCGCATATTCCCGAGGTGCAGGCAGTTTGGCGCGAGCGCATGGCAGCGATCCTCGGGATCCCGGCGAGTTCGATCGAATGATGACCAACTACGATCCGCCGATTGGCAACGCCAAGTTCATCGCCGCGCTTGGCCGCCCTGCTGCGAGGCGGAATTCGGTTGGAGCGTCGGTCCGGAAAATATCGCCTATAACTGCAGGCGGCCAGAACCGCATTCTTCTTCTTATTCAACTCGCTCGCTGGTGAATTCCAAGGAGGCAAGCGCAAGGCTATCCTCCTGCCCCTCGTGCCCGAGTATCGGCTACATGAATCAGGGTTGAGCCCTGGGCTCTTGCGTGCGGTGGAGCCGCGTCTCGAGATTCTCTCCGGTCATCGCTTCAAGTATCACGTAGATTTCGATCGAATCATCGTTGACGACGATGTGGCCGCGATCTGCGTCTCACGCCCGACAAATCCTTCCGGAAACGTTGACCAATGAGGAGGTGCATCGCTTGGCTTCCATCGCCCGAAACGCCGGCGTGCCTTTGATCATCGACAACGCGTATGGTCTGCCCTTTCCCGGCATCTTGTTTCGCAGCGCTGATCCGATTTGGGACGACAACATCATCCTGACGCTCAGCCTTTCCAAACTCGGGCTGCCCAACACGCGCACGGGCATCGTCGTCGCGCAATCCGAAATTATCAAGCGATCGCCTCGATGACGGCGATCGTAGGGCTGGCCAACTGCTCGATTGGCCAAGCAATCGTGCTTCCTCTTGTCGAATCTGGCGAAATCCTGCGCCTGGCTCGGGAGGTAGTCGGCCCGTTTTACAAGCGAAAGTCCGAGCTAGCGCAGGATTGGATCGCTGGGTCTTTCAACGACAGTCTTGATTACCACGTTCATGTCAGTGAGGAGCCTTGTTCTTGTGGCTTCTGGTTTCGTGGGATGAGAATTTCTGCGGAGACACTTTACAATCGTTTGAAAGAGCGCGGCGTGCTCGTAGTTCCGGGTCACTACTTTGGGGTATCCGAAGATTGGCGAGCATGGCCACGAATGCATCCGGCTGAGCTTTGCGATGGATGAAGCCGCCGTTCGTGAGGGCATCGCCATCTTGGCCGGGAAGTGAACAGAGGATACCTTTAGATCCCGGGCGGAAGCGCCGGACACTCACCGTCCTAGGCAGTGGCCACCTTGCGAAATTCAAGCACGTTGATCGGGCGGAAAGTTCAACGCGCAGTATTTCTTATCGGCCAGTTCGAAGAGGTGATCGTGGTCACAGAGCTGCGTGGTGACCTGGTACGTGATGAAGGCGGCTGTCGCGGTCCATTGATTCCGCAATGCTCTGCAAGAGCCTATCCTTCGTTCTTGGGTCGATTAAAAAGAAAGGGAAGGCCGGAAATGATATAGTCGCAAATGCTGAATGGCCCATCTCTCGAAGTGGTCCCGGCAGATGGAGGGCATCTGTATTCAGCACTGTCACTCGTGGGTCACGGACGAACTGCTTACGCAAAGTGGCAAGACAAATTCCTCGTCGAGCTCGAACAGAATGAGACGGGACTTGGCATCCATCCGCTTAACGATTTCCTGGTATGGCATCCTTCTCCCCGGGCCGAGCTCGACAACGACTCTTGGGCGCGAAAAATCGAGGCGCCGCGCGGTTTGCCTCGTCAGAAAAGGTGAACTGGGCACCACAGTAGCCAACGCGCAGAGGGTTGGCGAGAACGCCGCTTAAGGAAAAGTAAGCTCATCTCGGAAGTGTCAAAGTAGGCGAAAGCATTAGGCATGTCCAGTCCCGTCAGTCGATGGCGGGCGGGCACAATATACTTAACGCGGTGGATTTACCGGGTGGACGCCAGAGTTTGTCGCCGCGAGGCGGCCGAGGCGAGAATAGCCTTGGTCGGTCGAATAGTCATATTGGCGCGAGTTCCTTGCTCCAGCCGGAAGCACGCTCGTAGGCATCAGCGATGCCGAGCAGACGCGCTTCATCGAGCGATTTTCCAAGAAATTGAAGGCCCACGGGCAGGTTTATGGTTACCTTCGAGCACAAAGCCACAAGGCACGCTGATTCCGCAGATGCCGGCCAGATTCGCGGCAATCGTAAAAATGTCGGCGAGGTACATTTTGAGCGGATCGTCAGTCCGCTCTCCGATGGAAAAGCGCGAGGTCAGGGGAGGTGGGACAGACGATGACGTCCACTTTCTCAAATGCGGCGGAAAAGTCCCTCCGTATGAGGGTGCGGACTTTTTGGGCGCGAAGGTAGTAGCGCATCGTAGTAGCCACTGGAAAGAACATACGTGCCAAGAATAACGCGCCGTTTGACCTCGTTGCCGAAGCCGTCTTCGCGCGTCCGAACCATAGAGGTCGGTCAGGTCTTTCGGCTGGCTTGGCGCGGTAAGCCATAGCGAACCCCGTCAAAACGTGCGAGATTGGCCGAAGCTTCGGCGGTGGCGATGATGTAATAGACCGAAACTGCGTATTCGGTATGCGGCAGCGAGATTTCGACCAGTTCAGCACCGTGTTCCGCACGACTGTTGGATGGCCGCCTCGATCGTCGCCTTCGACGCGGACATCCATCCCTTCAACGAAATATTCTTTGGGAATGCCCATTCGCACTCCTTTAAGATCTCGGCCCAGTTGTCCGGTGAAGTCCTCCTTCGATTGGTCCAGGAGGTTGAGTCCATCGGATCCGATCCAGCGATGACATTGAGCAGCAGGGCGCAGTCGCGCGTTGAGCGAGCGAAGGTTCCGATCTGATCGAGTGAGGAAGCAAAGGCGACGAGCCCGTAGCGAGAAACGCGCCCGTAGCTCGGTTTTGAGTCCTACACATCCACAAAGCGCCGCCGGTTGGCGAATCGACCCGCCGGTATCCGATCCGAGGGCGGCTGGGACCTCGCAGGCGGCGACGGCTGCGGCTGAACCGCCGCTGGAGCCGCCGGGGATACGGCTGGTATCCCATGGATTGCGGGTGATTTGATAGGCAGAGTTTTCGGTCGATGAGCCCATGGCAAACTCATCCATGTTCAGGCGACCGAAGGGAATGGCGCCAGCTGTCCTCAACCGGGCAACCACGCGTCGCGTCGTAGGGAGCGATGTAGCCCTTGCAAGATTTTCGAAGCACAGGTGCACGGATCGCCCTTTAACGTTGATTACATCTTTGATCCCAATCGGAATGCCTCCGAGGGGCAGGGACACGTCTGCGTCCTCCGCCCGGCGCAAAGCAGCCTCAAAATCGCGAGAGAGAAATGCCTGAACCGTCGGTTCCACCATTTGAATTCGCGCCTCGAACGCACGCAGAATATCGGCGGGTCTGAAGCTCTTCGCGCGAAAGCCGGCCTGAATCTCTGACAGGGTGAGGCGTGTAAGATCCATAAGAAAACTGTTAGCCAGCTTCGTTCAGCGGAGCTTCGGATGCGCTTCCAGCAGTAAACCTTCTCGGGTAGTTCGGCAGCCCTCTGAGGTAATTACTCATTCAACGACTTTTGGCACGAGCACGAGATTGTTACCTGCGCGTGGCGCAAGCTAAGCACAGATTCCCGAGCCAGGCTGGTCTGGGAAGGTCGTGTCGCGTTACATTAAAGATTGGATAAGTGTGCGCAGTTGGCTCGACGCCGGCGACGTCAACTTTCTTGAGATGCTCGATATGCTCAAGCACGCGTCCAGTTGCCCTTGAAGGTGCTTACTTCCTCCTCCCTCAGGGCAATGCGGGCGAGTCGAGCAACATGGCGGACATCAAGATCGCGGCTGGACATGCTAAAAATCGGCGATGACTCGTGGTTGCTTGGCTATGGGTGAGAAGGCGAAGGTCCCTCCGCGTCGTGTATTCATACGATTCGGTGCGTGGTGACGGGGTCAAAGAGGTGCGCTGCGTCGCAGCGCGGATCTGGAAAGGTGAGCTGTCGTCCAACGTCGCTTTGCTGCGCGCTTGCCGGGCTTCGACTGACTACAGAATGGGCGCCGGTCTGTAGGTGGAAATAGGTTTCCGGGCCCATCGGCTCTGGACGATGTCAACTACCTCGCCTGAAAGTGAATTGTCACTCTCAACTCGAGGTTGCCCCCGCCGAAACCAGATCGCAGCCTCTCTGGCCGAAAGCCTAAAATAACTTCCTTGCCGATATATGCCGCTGCCGACGAGCGGCTATCCAACCGGACTTCGATTGCGCCACCGCGCGCTCTCCCTAAATGAGACAGCGCCGTTCGATGCTTCTAGCTTTCCGTTGAGGAGATTCATTGGCGGACTGCCCAGAAAACCGGCAACGAAAAGATTGGCAGGCTCATATGTAAATTCTTAGCGGACTATCGACCTGTTGGATGACGCCATCTTTCATGCACCACAATCCTCGTGCCCATGGTCATGGCTTTCGATCTGGTCATGCGTTACGTAGATCATCGTGGCCTGAAGACGCTTGATGAAGCTTGGTTATCTCGGTGCGCATCTGGACGCGCATCTTCGCATCTAGATTGGAGAGCGGTTCATCGAAGAGAAATACTTTGGGCTGTCGCACAATTGCCCGGCCGACCGCGACAACGCTGGCGCTGCCCGCCTGACAAGGCCTTCGCTGGCCGGCGATTTAGAAATTGTTCGATGCCGAGAATGCGCCGGCGGCTTCAAGCACGCGCTTTTTGATTTCGGCTTTGGGATACTTTCAAGCTCGAGACCGAAGGCCATGTTGTCGTAAACGCTCATGTGCGTGATAGAGCGCATAGTTTTGAAAGACCATCGCAATGTCGCGATCCTTCGGAGGGAATATCGTTAACCTTGCTACCGTCAATGAGAACTTCTCCCTTGGAGATTTCTTCGAGACCCGCGATCATTCGCAGAGTTGTCGACTTGCCGCAGCCTGAAGGGCCCCACAAATACCACAAACTCCCGGTCGGTAATCTCAAGGTTGAAGTCCTCCACCGCAGTGACTTCCTTACCCCGCTCTCCGGGATACGTTTTGTAAACGTTTTTGAGGGTTACTTTGGCCATTCCTGCAATTCCACTCCGCCGCGGGATCTCTCATACCGGTCGGCGATCTCGAGTCGAGCGGGCAAGCTTAATGGGAGTTGGCTTTGAGGTCAACCGTCCAGCGCCGAGGCCCTTCCGGCCGTCTTGCTTAGCGTCGGCACGAAACCTGCTCCGTAACATGGGCATGCTATCTCGATCGGTGTGAGGCGGTGAACCGGGCCGGTCATACTGGCGCTTGTTTTCTCCTCGTTAAAGGCGCTCGGGCTGACCGATCGCCACCTTTCCAGTGACATCATGCGTGGTGTGCTGCTTGGCGAACTCGCGCCTGCTTGGGGTGTGGACAGTTTGGGAGCCGAATGCACTGGACGGCTGTGCGACCGGTTATATGTCGGCACACCCGGCCATGACATGAGCGGACGGTTTGTTCCCTTTTGGCATCGCTACGGCGGGCAAGTTCGACTCGAGGCGAACATTGATTATGACAAGCCGGAATCCGAATTGGTATTTCGCACCCGACACGGCGAAGAGCGGAAGTCGTCATCGATCCGTACGAATATCCAGTCGCGGGGAAAACCCTGTTCATTTCAAGCAGTGCAGCTCCAATTTTCATCGAGGCAAGTGCGTCGGGAGTGGTCGGATTTGACATCGATATGGATTGGCTGCTTCGAGGCTGCGGACGAGCCGGGCCTTTTTGAGATCGATCGAAACCGTTGCTTGGCCGAGGCCATATTCTCCTGAACGAAAATGGAGAGGTGCGATACTGGAGTGAATCAACGAGGCGTTTGATCTCTCGGTACAAGCGCAAAGAGCTGCGAATCGATTCGCCGGTTGCCGAGACCTCTCCATGATCTCGTGATCGAGCGGCTGCGTGGACAGTCGATAGCGCAGAATCGGAAATTTCCGCCGCGATGGAGTTTCGTCAGCGGAGTCCGTAAGCTAACGGTGCGCTTTGGCCGCCGTCCACATGCGGGCTGTTTTCTGTTACTTGTGGACGAAGAGACTGAGGACGAGCGTTCCTTTTCGAGGATCATCTCAGTCCCGCGCGAGCAACAAGTTGCCGAATGGGTTGGCGAGGGAAATCGAACGAAGAGATCGCTATCATCCTTGGGATCAGCGCTCACACAGTGAAGAACCACCTCGACAAGATCTTCCGGAAGTTGGGAGTGGAAAACAGATGTGCTGTGCTGCCGTTGGCCATTCAGAGGCGGCACGCAAATTAGGAAATCCTTCCTATTGCGGGAATACGCTATTCCTGCAAATTCTCTCCGTCCATGGAGGCCCTCGCAAGATCTCCTGTGCGGAGTTCAACCTGGAAGTTTCGGCCATCAGGTTGAATCGCGGGAGTTCGATGCGAATCGGCCTCGATGAATTGTCGGACGGTGCCGCTGGCTGCGACGCTTACGATTGGAGCTGCGACGGACTTTATGAGGAACAAAAGGGTCCTGTTTATACAGCACAGCGAGGTCGACCGACCTGGTCTTCTTGGCGAAACGCTCGCCGAAATTGGTCTTCCCCTCGATGTCATTCGACCGGATCTCGGCCAACCAGTTCCCAAGCACTCGATAGCTTTGCGGGCTTGGTTATGGGCGGAGGTCCACAGGGCGCATACGAGCAGGAAAGGTATCCATATCTCTCAAGCGAATGCGCACTCGTCCGCCACGCCGCACGGGCTCGGAAAACCTGTCCTCGGGCTTGTGCCTGGGAGCTCAGCTCATGGCTCTGGCTCTGGGAGCACGCGTGCAAGCCCGGTAAGCCTGAAGTCGGTTTCTTCGAGGTCACGCTCGATCCGATTTCGCGCTACGATCCGCTTTGGCGAGGAATGCCCTGCCAGGTTTATCGCCACACATTCGCACGGCGACGTCTTTGATATTCCACCCGGCGGTATGCGGCTTGGGTCTTCCGCCCTCACCCCGAACCAGCTTTTCCGCTATGGCCACGCACTTTATGGGCTGCAATTCCATTTGGAAATGACCTCCGACCTTTTAGGAGAGGCAGTCGCGAGAGCCTGTGGTATGCTCATACAATCCGGCGTCGACGCCGATCTCATCACGCGGCAGGGTCAAGAGTGCCTCCCGTTGTTGCGCGAAACCGCCTCGACCGTTTTCACTCGTTGGTCGGAGATGCTGTGCTGAGCGGGTGCGCCGGGCATGCCGCGCCGTGCACCGTATCGGCTCGTCAACTCGCTGCGCATGTCGTAAATCATGCACCCGTCCAGGGTGATGTTGCCTTTTTGAGCACAGACGCGCGGCCGCGCATCGCCTAGCAGGCTGAGGAAGCCGCCTGCTGATTCAGATGGCATGGCAAATGCTTGCTGTTTCGCTATTCCGGATTAAGCAATCCTCATCCTCTCGCTTCCGCCTATGAATTTGTTGAAGAAAGCCCTTTCTGCCCTGCTGGCTGGCATTGCTCTGGCCTCTGTTTTCGTCGAGTCACGGCGCCCGCGGAACCGTTGAAAATCGGCTATAGTGATTGGCCGGGTTTCACCATCTTTGAGGTCGCCAAGCAAAAGGAATGGTTCAACGAGGCCGGCGTTGATGTCGATCTCGTTTGGTTTGACTACCTGCCTTCGCTTGATGCCTTTGCAGCGGGCAAAGTCGATGCGGTGACAGTTGTCGCGACCGACGCCCTCGTCAATGGTGCGAACGGCGCCAAAGAGCAAGATCATCGCACATTCTCGATTATAGCGATGGCAGCGACATGATCATTGGCAAGCTGGGAATCGAATCGATCAAGGATCTGAAAGGCCAGAAGGTCGGAATAGAGGCGACTCTGGTCGAACACCTGCTCCTGCTCGAGGCACTCAAGCAAAATGACATGTCCCAATCGGACGTCGAGATCGTCAACACCGCGACCAATGAAACTCCGCAGACGCTTGCATCCGGGAAGGTAGCTGCCGTAGGCGCTTGGTATCCGGTTTCCAGCCAGGCCCTCAAGCAGGTTCCCGGATCAAAGAAGCTTTTACGAGCGCTGACGCCAAGGGCCTCATCTATGACGTGCTCGCCGTCAATCCGGTAAGTTTTGCCCAGCGCAAGGACGATTGGACTAAGGTCGTTCAGATATTTTACAAATGCGTTGACTATATCAACGATCCGGCGACCCGCGAGGATGCGATCAAGATCATGGCAGCAAGGGCCGGCGCTGATCCGGACGAATACGAAAAGAATGTCCCTGGCACCCATTTTCTCTCTCTCGCTGAGGCGAAAGCAGCTTTTAAGAAGGGCAATGGCTTCGATTCCATCTACGGATCAATGGCAATTGGCAATCAATTCAACTTGGAAAATAAAGTTTACCAGGGAGTCACAGAATCCTTCGAGTTACCTCGTGCCGAGTATCGTCGAAGGCCTATAAGGCGAAGGACAGCCCAAGGCGTGGCGCATCGAGATTGGCTCGGGCTGAAAGGCGAATTGCCAGAACGGCTGCGGCTGGCGCTGACCATTCTGTCCTTTGTTGTCCCTCTGGTGGTTTGGTCTTTGGTCAGCTACCTACCGTTTCTTTGGCACCCTCTGACCCGCGTCACGGATCCCGGCGGTGTCGAATATTTCGTCGAGGGAATGGAAGTCCCGAACGCGGAATTCGCCAAGCAACTCGAGAAGATGACGCGCCGAGCAGGGGCAGATCTCCCCAAGGGAGTGCGGGTGAATCCAGTATACCTGCCAGCGCCCACACGACGTCTTGCGGGCATTCTTCACCGCCTTTACCACACCGCCGCGCCTTCCCAACGAACCCTGGCTTCATGAAAGCCTGGGACACAGCATTCGAACCATATTTCTTGGCTTTCTGATTTCCTCGCTGCTGGGCGTGTCCTTTGGGCATTCTCTGCGGAACCTACCGCTTTTTCGCCCGTTTCCAGGAGCCGTTTCATTGAATTCTTCCGCTATTTGCCCGCTCCCGCTTTTGGCGCACTCGTGCGTGGCCATTCTCGGAATCGACGACGGCCCAAAGATTGCCATTATTGTCATCGGGACGTTTTTCCAGCAGGTGCTTGTCGATCGCCAACACGGTGCGCAAGGTTGATCCCGCGCTTGTCGAGGCCGCACAGACCCTTGGGGCCCGTGGCTTGCGCCTGGTTCGGCGCGTGATCATTCCGGCATCCATCACCGACATTTACACCGACATGCGGATTCTGCTCGGCTGGGCGTGGACATATCTCATCGTTGCAGAAGTCGTCGGCACGATGTCGGGAATCACCTTTTTATTAACCAGCAGGCTCGCTACCGCAATTTCGATAACGTCTACGCAGCCATCATGATGATTGGCATTATCGGCCTGACCACCGACATGCTCCTCGCTTGGTTTGGCAAGGTTCTCTTTCCTTGGAAGCGCAGCGGGCCGCACAGTCAAACAATCACCGCTTCCGGTCTTCCACCGGCGAGGCAGTCGTCGTCGGCAGGATTGCCCGAGCAGAGCCACGCGATCTCCGCTACTCGGTAACTTCGACAAACTTGAAGCCTCCGCAGGTGCGTGAGGCCGGCGCCACTCGCCGGCAACCCTGATCTATGCTCGCCTCCCTTGAGCTTACCCGACTACCGCAGGCAGGACCCTGAGGTCGCCGCCCGTTTTCGGCGCATCCGGGAACGCCCGGTGGTGCTCGCTGTTCAAGATCTCCGAAAGGCTTTCGGACACGCCGGTCATCAGCACGTCGTCTTTGATGACGTTCTCTCTTGAAATTCACAGGCGGGAATTCGTTTGTATGATTGGACCCTCGGGCTGCGGCAAATCCACCTTTGGTTCGCATCGTCGCAGGACTCGATGAGGCTACCGGAGGTGAAATGCTTCTCGACGGCAAGCCGGTCTCCGGACCCGGGCCCGACCGCGGAATGGTGTTTCAGGGCTATACGCTGTTTCCGTGGCGGACGGTAAAGCAAAACGTAATGTTCGGTCTCGAGATGCAGGGCAAGAGCTCGGCGGCAGCGGAGAGCACCGCGCGCGAATGGCTCGACATGGTTGGCTTGAGCGCCTTCGAAGAAGCGTATCCGCATGAGCTGTCGGGTGGCATGAAGCAGCGGGTCGCCATTGCGCGCGCTCTAGCCAATGAACCACGAATTCTCATAATGGACGAGCCATTCGGTGCGCTCGATGCGCTCACTCGCGCAAAGATGCAGGCTTACTTGCTGCAGATTTGGAAGAAAGTAGATGTCACCATTCTCTTCATCACACATGACCTTGACGAGGCTGTCTATCTTTCCGACCGCATTCTCGTGTTCGGGGTGAATCCAGGTGGAATTCGCGAGTTCATCGAAAATCCGGTCCCGCGTCCAAGAACACCGGAGCTATTTCTCGCACCCGGAATTTCTGGCCGTGAAGCACCGGCTCGACGAATTGATCCACGCCCGACGCGAAAGCTCCGACGAGGATCGTCTCCCGGTCATAAAGATGACCATGGCTGGTGACGAAGTCGAATGAGCCGAGTTTCGGCGCTGAGCGGTATTTATCCGGAACGCTCGAACGCTGATGAGGCCGGGCGGCCGTAGCAGTCGATACCGCGAGATGAGAACGTTGCGAGAAAAAGATCCTGGATAGCTTCAGACGGATCCGAGAACGCGGCGAAGACGGAGTGTGGATCTCGCTTCTGACGCTTGAAGAGCGTGATCAGGCACAAGCTGAACGCGTCGAGAGCGACTCGCGTGAACTTCCGCTCAGAGGTCGAACCTTTGCCATCAAAGATAACATTGATCTCGCGGGGTTGCCGACGACGGCGGCTTGTCCCGCGTTCGCGTATAGGCCGGAACGGAGCGCGACGGTCGTGCAACGACTGATCGACGCCGGGGCCGTCCCGATCGGCAAGACCAACCTTCGATCAGTTCGCGACAGGCCTAAACGGCACTCGCGTCGCCTTATGGTTTTCCACGCAACTTTACGATTCTGCTTAGCATAAGCGGAGGGTCGAGTTCAGGTTCCGCGATCGCGGTTGCGGCGGGTCTGGTTGACTTCGCCTTGGGAACCGACACGGCAGGTTCGGGACGTGTTCCAGCGGCGTTCAACAATCTTGTCGGACTTCAAGCCGACTCGCGGGAGTTGGTCAGCAGCCGGTCGTTGTTCCTGCTTGCCGTGACGCTCGATTGCATCAACCGTGCTTGCACTGAACTGTGCAGGAAGCAAGTCAGGTCGATCAAGTGGCCAGGGACTCCGATCCGAATGATCCCTACTCGCGAATGCCCGGCTGACTTTAAACCGCCCAGAGCTATTTCGGATTGGCGTGTTGCCGCCCGAGGAGCGGGAGTTCTTCGGAGATGAGGAATATGCCGGGCTTTATGACACGTGCGGTAGAGCGAGCGGCTTCCTTAGGATGGGCCATCCATGAATTTGATTACCGGCCATTCCGCTACGCGGCGGACCTGCTCTACCAAGGGCCTTGGGTGGCGGAGCGATATTCCGCCGCGAAATCGCTCGTCGAGACCAATCCGCATGCGCTTCACCCGGTGGTCCGCTCCGATTCATGTTGGCCGCGAGAGAAATTTTCGGCGGTCGATGCCTTCGAGGCCCAGTATCGCCTTGCAGAGCTGGCGCGCGAATCTGAGAAGACGTGGCAATCGGCAGATGCGCTCCTGCTGCCTTCAGCGGGAACCATCTATACAATCGAGCAAATCTTGGCCGCTCCGATCGAGCTCAATTCAAATCTGGGCAGATACACCGAATTTCATGAACCTGCCTGGATCTCTGTGGAATCGCCATCCCCGCGGGGTTTCGGTCTGACCGAATTCCTTTTGGAGTGACATTGTTTGCCAAGGCCTGGGCTGATCCTCTTCTTTTCGCGCTCGCACGTGAGTTTGAAAAGTCGACAGCAGTGAGACGAGCTCTAGTGCAGCTTCGAACGAGCATCGGCTCCATCGAATGAGATGAACTGCAGCTGAACTTACGCCGCCGAGTTCGAGGACCTGCGCCACCATCGGCTGCGGCTGAGGATGGCGAGCCGCTTCCCTTGTCGCCCCAGAGCTCTGATCGCTTCAAAGAGCATCCGCATTCCGAACGAGGCAAGGAACGTTACTTGTGAAAAATCTAAGATGACCGGCCGTTTGGCGAAGGTCACGTGAGCAAGAAAAGCAGTTTCGATTTCCCGACCTCCTTCAAGATCCAATGAACCTGCTAGTTCGAGCAGCAACAGATCGTCGGTATCTTCGATAATCTGTAGGTTCATGATGAGGGATCATCCTTCCTAGAGTTAGGTCAGCAATCACTTTGGGAAGTCGATTGCCAGAAATGAGAAATCATCAGTCGAGCGTTTCCGATCCATGAACGGAACGTATCCACGACAGACACCTGTTCCGGGATGTTTAGGCTGCGCCCATTCCTAAGCAGGTAGGGGACAAAGTCGCTATCAAAATCGAGTCGAGTTCCATCGGGTCGACCGATCTCATAGGCCCCGTCACAAAAGACGAAGAGGCGCGAGTTTTCAGGGATACCAGGCTTGTCGCGCTCTTGATAACAGACACTTGGCATAGCTCCGACCAGCATGCCGGGGCAGCGAAGTTCTTCGAGCACGTCGGCTCCGCTGGCGTCGGATTTGAGGAGGAGTGCCGGGGATGGCCGCCGGAGGCATGTCGAATCGAGCGTGCGGCCACATCGTACACTCCGTACCAGATCGTGAAAAACATGTTGTTGTGGCTCTCCATTTGAAAGGCCTCATTCAAACTGGAGAGCACCTGCCCAGGATCGAGGAAGTCGGTGTCACGAAGCCCGGCAGAGCGGATGACATTTATTGCGGCCACAGAGAGGAGCGCGCGCTCCGACGCCATGTCCGCACACATCGAGAAGGTAAACTGCCAAGTGGTTTTCATCGATCCAATGATAGCCAAAAGAATCCCCGCCCAGTTCCGTGGATGGTTCGTATGCCCAGGAGATTCTGAATGGCTCTGGCATCGGCGGGGAAGCGCTGAAACAACGTAGCGGGCCGCTTCCTGAAGCTCATTCGCGAGGCGCTTTTGGGTTTCCTCAATCCGATGCAAGTGACTTCGCTCCTGATCCCGCAGAAATTTCTTCTCGAGACTTGCATCGATCCGAGCGCGAAGAAGCGTAGGGTTAAATGGCTTAGGAAGAAAGTCTTCGGCTCCGGCTTCAATGCAGCGCAGGAGAGTTTCGATTTCGTCGACCGCCGATATCATTATGACTGGCAGATGCCGCAGCTGTGGATCGGCCTTCATGCGTTCAAGCACGAGGTAGCCCCTCCATCTGGGGCATGGCCACGTCAAGCAGGACCAGATCGAACGCCTCTCGGGAGAGCATCGCGATAGCACGTTGACCGTCTTCAGCCTGGGCGGTGCTGGTGTCCTTGGCGCTCCAGATGTTTGACGAGAACGTCGCGATTCTCCGGTTGATCATCCACGACGAGAATGCGCCCCGCCATTCCCGATCGGCGCCTCACTCGGGAAGGCACGCAGGGCTGCAGTGAAGCTATTCCTGCCCGTGGAAAGGCTGGTTTCTGCCGCCGATGAGATGCTGTCGATGTCGCCAAAATGCTCATCGCTAAGTCCCGTTTCGATGAGTTCGAGTAGTTGGCGCCCGGCAGCCGCGATCTTGTCCAAATCGTCCAATCCATTCATCTGACTCCTCGCCAGGTCCTCTCTGAGGAGATCGCAATAGCCGAGGATTGCGTTTATCGGTGTGCGCAAGTCGTGGCGCAACTTGGCCAAGATCCTCGTTCGTTCCGATGGCACGGTCAGCGGGTGCGGGTGGTCTTGCCTGCGCGCTCGAGTTGCAGCGCAATCTTCTCGAGCAAACGTTCGAACTCGATTGGTTTCGTATCGTAGTCATCGCAGCCGACAGCGAGTGCCTGCTCTTTATCGCCCGACATGGCGTGGGCGGTTAAGGCAATAATCGGGATCGCCGCGGTTGACGACCGAAGACTTTATTCGCCGGGTCGCTTCCCACCCGTCGAGGGTCGGAAGGCTCAGATCCATGAGAATCAAGTCTGGACAACTCGGACCTTGGCAAGAGCGAGGCCTTCCTGGCCGTTGGTCGCGAGAACAACTTCGTAACCGCGACGGATCAGTCGGCGCGAAAGCATGTCTCGATTCATCTCAGTTATCTTCGATCAGGAGAATTTTCGGCATTTCGAACGCTAAGTAGCTTCTCTCGGAGGCTACTTGAACTGAGTAGACACTAACTCTCGGACTTGTCGAGGAGCGTTCTGATTTCAGCAATGAGGCTTTCACCGCGGCGAGCCGACTTTCTCAACATCTCTTCAAGCCTGCACGCGAGCCACCTGTCATCCTCGTCAGCAAGATCCTGCGCCGTTTGCAGCAATGGATCAAACCGCAAAACTGGAAAACTGGCGTCGGCAAAGCTGCAAGCATCTCCCATACCAATCGGCTGGTTCTTCTAACATCAACGCGGTCAGGCTAGTTTCTGGTCCGAGCCATACAAGATCAGCTTCCGATTTTCAATCACGACGTTGCGACCGCCCGTGAAAGGTCCGGCTGGGGGAGAATGTCCGCATCAGCTTAAGTGTCGTTGGTGACGAGGACTAATCCGCCTGGAGGCTCGTTGGCGCGCGGGCAACACTCCGTCGCTTGGTGTCTCAGCCATGCTTCACGGGAAGATCGACGACGAAGGTCGAGCCGTGACCAGCAGCGCTTGTCACGGAGATATCACCGCCCATCAGCTGGCAGAACCTGCGACTGATAGCCAGACCGAGCCCGGTGCCACCATGCTTCCGGGTGGTTGACGTATCGGTCTGGGAAAACGGCTGGAAAAGTTTGCCTTTGTTGCTCAGGCGTCATGCCGATGCCGGTGTCCTTAATTGAGAATTGAATCCGCTCCGTTGAGTTGTCCGCAGCGCTGTTTGCGTCGTCCGAAGCGAGTTTAGGCTTGATGCGCCGCACCGAGAGGGTGATGCGGCCTCTTGCAGTGAACTTGGTCGCGTTGCCAAGCAAATTCAAAAGCGTCTGGCGAACTCTTACGGAGGTCAGCTCGGATCTGACCGCAATCGGGAGCGACATTGATTTCGAGCCTATTCGAATTCCTTTCGATGAGCGGCTGCATTGTTGTGGCCACCTCGCCGACGAGAGCTGGCGACATCGATTTCCTCGACGAAGAGGGTCATTTTGCCCGCCTCGATTTTCGACAAGGTCGAGAATGTCGTTTGATGAGCGAAAGCAGATGTCTTCCCGCGCGGCGGATCTTGTTCAGGTCGGGCGTAAGCTGTCTTGACATTCAAGTCCTCTGCTTCGTCGATCAGCATCTCGCTGTAGCCTAAAATCGCGTTCATCGGCGTGCGCAACTCATGGCTCATGTTCGCGAGAAAGTGCATCTTCGGTCCGGTTAGCTGCTTGCGCGGCATCACGCGCCTCCACTGCCTCTCGACGGCTCATCTCGGCGTCCCCGAGCGCCTCCGAAAGGCGAGAGGCGAGCAGGAAGGAAACGACAAGAACGCCGAGGAGGATCACGCTTCCGATTCCATAGAACCTGCCAGATGATCGCGAAGGCTTCTTTGGAGACGTCTCGGCAGATAAAGCGCGGCAAGCAACGTCGTAGTCCCACGGAACGAAAGTTTTCAGCTTGACCAGCCACCGGCGATCGATGGCTTTGTGCTGCTCTGCCGCAGAGACAATCGTCTCCAGCTCAACGGGGTCGCGGACGTTCTCCGTTCGAAAGATAATTCTATTCTCGTGATCCAGGAGGGCGAAGAATCCATTGCTTAGAATCACTGCCCTCGTTCATAGCCTCCTTAATCTCCGAGAGAGACGCGAGCGGAATCCAACATAGAAGACACCAATCGTGTCGCCGTTGGAGCTTCGGATCGGCTCGTAGCCGGTGATGTAGGGCTGGCCGAGAATCTCGGCGACGCCGAAATAACTCTCACCCTATGAATGGCGGCGAAAGCGGCGCCATTGGCATCGAGGACACGACCGACCGGCGCGCGATCCATCGAACCGTAAAAGGTTAGTTGAGATGCGAAGAAAACTCTCGCCTTGTTTGACAAAGATGCCCGACCGTTCCGCCCATCAGCTCCTGGAGCTGTATCCACGACGAGTGTCATCTCCGGCGACCGGCGTGGCTCCGAAATATAAAACCGCCTCAGGAGAGCCGCTCGAATTTACTGTCCACTCGAGATGAGGCAGCCCTTTTTCTCGGCCCAGCATCCTCAAGGAGGGCCATCGAGGAGTGAACGAGGTTCAGATAAGTCGAATTTGTCGTCCCGAGCACATCAATGACGTGATCGAGTTTCGCATCCATCTGTGCGCTCGCCTGGCTCAGAATGTAGTCGGAGAGTCGACGAAATCCGATGTAGCCGGCGAACCCCACCACGATGGCCACGAATAAGAACCAAAGGACGACTTTCGTTCTTAGCGAGCTATGCATGTCCGTGCGGCGATGAGGGAATCATTTGACCTCGCCCAGTGGCGAAAAGATAAAAATCCGGTTGCGCGGAACAAGAAGAATTCGTAGTTGGAGTGGGTTGTTCTGCTACTCTTATGGCCGCCTTTCAGACAACTGTTGAGGGAAGCGTCAAGATCCTCACAATTTCCGGCCGCCTGGATCTCCAAAGCGGGGCCGACTTTCGCGACACGTTGCGTTCCTTGACCGAGGACGACGAGTCGGTCGATCTGCTTGTTGATCTCGAGGGCCTCGACTACATGGCCAGCGCAGGCTTTCGTGAACTGTTTCTTGCTCGCGCGCAAGATCAGTCGACAAGGCGGACGGCTCGCCGTCTGTTCGCTCAGAGGCGAGGTCAAGCGCGTATTCGAGCTGGCCTGTTTTGATACGGCCTACCCAATTTTTGAGACACGACGGGAAGCTCTGGAGTTTTCGCGGGACCGAAGCCAGCTCGTTGAGCGGCGGAGACGATTCGCACATTCATCCGGCGCATGGATGTCCGGCTTGGTGTCGTGGGAGCCCATTTGCGCGGTCAACCGCTCAACCCGCAGACTTCTTGATCTCGGGGCAGTTTTTGTCCAACAAACATGGACGGCGCCGCAATATCGCTTATTCGTGCTCCCAGGATTCATCTCCGGCTAAAGCCTGGCATGATCCGATCTGAGGATGGCGGGTCGATCGAAATCGAGGTCTGGCAGCTCGGCGCGAGCGGCACTCGGGCGTTAGGTCGCGCTCCGCGCCGCCGCCGCTCGTGATTGGAAGCGTCAAGACTCGCCAGCGGCGAATGGATCAAGGGATTTCTGCTGCGAGGAAGTCGGCCTGAAGGACGCACCTGAAATTACGAGCATGGGCGGCTGGCGCGCCTATCTGGCTTCCATCTAGCCTTCGCTTAAGGGCGCAAGCCGCCGAGCCACGGCGAGCCAGCAGGAGACTAAGATTTATTTTCGGGCTCCCATTGACAGTCTGGCAAGCATTGCTCTAGAATCAAGCGTGATGAAAGGCGGTGAGAGCGGTAGTGAACGGAAGATCGCGGCTGTAAAGGCGCATTGTAGAGATCACTTGGATTCCGTGTCACGGTTCCCCGCGTGCCAACAACTTGGCGTCTGTAGTCGCCCTTACGTTGCCAGCAATCGAGCTCGTGTCTCGACAGTCCAGGTCCGCATTAATTCTGGAGGGTAGAACACGAGATCTGCGCGCGGTGAGTGCACTAGCAAAATGGAAGCGACTCGAAACAATTGTGTCGCTGCAAATATCGGGCGAGCTGGAAGCGTTTGCGCCAAAACCATCTGATCGTAGGACGAGGTTTGACCAAGGTGTATCGTAACGATGCCTTCGAGGTGCGCTGCGCTCGACGGTGTGGATATTGACCTCTACGAGGAGAGATAGTGGTTTTCCTTGGCGAATCGGGAAGTGGGAAGTCGACGCTCCTCAATAGCCTTGGTGGTCTCGACTGCCGACGTCCGGATTGTTGACTTACAGGAACCGCGATCTAACAAACGCCAGTGATGACGAGTTGACCCGCTTTCGACGTGATAGCGGTCGGGTTCATCTTCCAATCTTACAACCTCATCCCAAGTTTAACGGCTCGCGAGAATGTCGCTTTGACCAGCGAAATCACTCGCGATTCCGATGACACCTGCAGAGGCGCTGACACTGGTCGGCCTGGCCGATCGAATGGACTTCTTTCCCTCACAACTCTCCGGAGGACAACAGCAACGCGTGGCTATCGCTCGCGCCATCGCCAAGCGTCCACAAGTTCTGCATTGTGTGATGAACCAACCGGCGCGCTTGACTTCGAGAACTAGTCTAAGTGTTCTCGACACGATCGAGCGAGCAAACCAGACAGCTCGGAACGCTTACGGTTATCATTACACACAATGCGATTCTCGGCGAAATGGCTGATCGCGTGATTCGTCTATCAACGGACGGCGTGTCTCAGCAGTCGAGCAAAACTACATGCCGCGTCCGGCGTGTTCGTTGAAATGGTAAGCACCACCACATGCAGGTTCCTGATCGGCAGACGAGCCTTCCTCAGCAGCCTGCTGCTGTTGCCTGATTCGATGGTCAGAATCAAGTTGCTCGGTTCTGTCGCTCCCTACGGTTGCTCTTGCAGCCAAGTTAAGATGAGTTCCTCGATCGTAAGCTGTTTCGGGATCTCTGCAGAAGTTAAAAGGGCCAATCGATCGCCGCCTGTCTTGTCATGGCTTACCCGGACTGGCCATGATGATCATGACGCGCAGCCCTGGTCGTGTGTCGCTCGAATCGGCGCGGTCTTCCTACTATCACGAGTATCGCTTTGGGGACATCTTCTGCGGACTGAAGCGTGCGCCGACGACGCTACGCGCCCGTCCTGGCAGAATTTCAGGCGTCGCCGCTGTGGAGACGCAGGTCGTCGGCGCACTAAGACTTCACTTGTCATGCTGACAAGGGAGAGTTGTCCCACCGGATGATCAACCTGCCACCTCCTGAGGGCCGCCGTGGCGAACTCAACCAAATCTTGCTTAGAGGCGGACGCTTTCCGGAAGAACGGAAGTGAGGTTATAATTAGTGAACAATTCAGCGCAGGCACGTTCTACTCTCAGGCTTGGGGAGCTCGGTGGGAGTAATCATCCGAGGTGCGCGAAAAGCGGCTGAAACTCGATGGGGATTGGCCTTTCCCGCGAATGTCTTCGAAACACGACCAGGTGAGCCTCTCCCGGACAGCAAGAGGGTTTGGGTTTTTCTGGATGAATGAACGTGTGAGCTCGCGGCAGCTTACGATCTCGACGGAGCATTTCAATCGTATCGTCATCGACCTCGCACCCCGGAGCGCAAGTTCGGCGCGTTATGTGCAGAGGTGGACCGTATTCTTTCGCTACTATGGCGGTCTGACCGCCTACGAACGCCGCGACCACTCGTCCGATCAAAACCCCTCGCTGGCGAAATCAGCATTCTCAAGGCCCTGGCTTTCGCTTTCCCGACCCGTATTCCTTAGCATTTCAACCTTCATGATAGCGGGCCTTGTCGCGCGTGCCGTGTATATGCCGGCGCGAACAAATCGCGCAACTCAAAGGCGCTCGGCTATTCAGGGGCTCAAATCGGACAGCACTACTTAAAAAATTCGCAGTCGTGATCATCACGGTGGGTCTATTGGCTGGTGTTTCGGCCGGGATGGCTGCTCGGAGGGGAACGTCGTTGAGCTCTATCCTGCGAATTCTTTCCGATTTCCTGCACTCCTCTTGCGAGACCAGATTATGCGGCAATCGGAGTAGCGGTTGTGTGATTAGCTTCATGTCCATCGCGCTTGTGGGTGTGAGTGGAATTGCCCTCTGGCAGAGCGATGCGGCTGCCGCCGGCGGGAGAGCATGCGACCCGAAGCCATCCTCCGAGGAATTTAACCCCTCGCTTGTTTGAGCGCGCAGGTATCCCTGCACCGATTTCTAGGTTGGTCTACGCGGATGGCATTCTCGCAACCTCGAGCGAAAACCCTGGCGTGCTTTCGTTACCATCCTCGCAGATCGCGATGGCCACGGGAATTTCAAATTTGTTCCTGGGCGTTGCGAGAGGGTATCGAGCATTTAACGGACCTCAGTGGACTCAGATTGCAACGCCAGGATGTTACCATCAGCCTCACCGAGCCCGCCTCGGAAGCCGCTTTTCGTGACCTTCGCCGAATGGCTGCACGGTGGTCGAGGCGGAACCATTTCGAAGCGACGTTCCGGTCCGCATCCACTTTGGACATCGCAGTCGGGCCCTTTCGCTGACAGGCCTCCCCTGAAGATGCCCAGCTAACCAGGATATGTTCGGCGCAGAGAGGGACACGCACTTTGGAGCTACTACCCTCCACGGGTTTGCTCATTTCCAAGAAGCTGGCTGACCTTCTCGGAGCGCAAGTAGGGGATCGCCTGCTGGTCGAGTTCCTTGAAGGAATTCGGCCTCGCCACGGGCTTTTCCTTCAGGGGCCTGATCCAAGATTGCCACGGCGGATACCCGTGATGAACATCAACGCTGGTTGCGCCATGCTAATGCCGGAGGCGGATATCGCGAATCAACGGCGCACACCTCAAAATCGACCCGCTCGGTTGGCCGGATTTCCTCGAAAAGCGTGAAAGCGGCGCCGCGGATCGCCTCTCTCGGGATCAAGTCGGCCATGAAGGGAAGGGTTTCCGACGGTTGACGGGGGAATCGCTGCAACTGATCCAGAGAATCTACTTCATCTTTGCGACTCTACTCGCGTTCGGCGTCGTCTATACCAACTCGCGGATTGCTTTCTCCTGAGCGAAGCCGAGACTTGGCGACCCTTCGGATTACCGGGTTCACCCACAGTGAGGTGGCCAGCGTTCTCATCGCCGAATTCGAAGGGCTTTCCAGTCCATGGCGGGCATAGCTCTGCCCATCCCGGGCTTTTAGTGGGCGGGCAGTTTGCTCGCTGTTTAACGATTCAGGCCGCCAGCACAGAAGCCGCCAGGCTGTCCCTGGTTCTTTCTGCTGAGACTTATTCGACGGCGTGTCTTGTCGTTCTGATTTCGGCTGGAATTTCCTTCGCGATGAGCGAGGCAAGGGGATTCTGAAATCTCGATCTGCTCGCACAGTGCTGAGGACCAGTGAATGGCAAGCATTCTTCTCACTCCTATCGGAGTTGGTGGGCGTGGCGGACATTCGTCCGGCGGAGGGCTGGATTCTTGATCGTCGGCTTCGGAGTGCTCGCATTTGGTAGTGAATTGTGTTCTTCTCCAAGTCGATTCCGGTGGAAGCAGCTCGTGTTACGCGGGGGTCCTCTTGTCATGGCCGTCGCTGAAGAGGGGAGGACCCGAATTCGCCCAACCGATATGCGCATAGTTTCACCGACGGTAGCCGGTTTTCTGCGACGGGTGACAGCGGTGCGTGCGGGCGACCCGGGTCATAGCGGGGCGAACCTTGCTGGCGACAGTTCAGGCGGCCTCCGCCGGTTTCCTCGATCCCCGGGCCCGCGCTCAAGCTGAGGCGGCGGTTCAGTCAGCGGAGGCGACGTGCATGCAGCGTAACGAGCAGGTGAACAGCGCAGCCGCCGAATTGGATCTCGGTTGACGGGGACTCAATCCGCGCGCAGAAGCTTAAGGACACGGGCGCTATCGCACTGCAGGCCTTTGATCTTGCCATGAATCGGGTCGAAAGTGCTCGAGGACCAGCTCGCGTCAGCCAAGTTTGCACTCAAGGTTGCAGGAATACGAGCTTGCTCAAGCCAAAGCTGCTCTCGTTCACGTCGAGGATGAGGCTACCGGTGGGCGCTCGATTGAGATCCGTTCTCCCGTGACCGGTCGTGTGCTCAATGTTTTCGAAGAGAGCGCCCGCGTCGTGGCGGCGGACACTCCCATTCATGGAGGTGGGGGATCCCAATGACCTCGAAGTAGAGGTCGAGCTGCTTTCCAGTGATGCTGTGAATGTCACAATGGGTGTCGACGTCTCTATCGAGCAATGGGGCGGAAACGTCCCTCTTTTCGGAAAGGTCACGCTGGAGGAGCCCTCGCGCTTTCTTGAAGATCTCGGCGCTGGGCGTCGAAGAACAACGCGTCAAAGTGCGTGTGAACTTTGTCAATCTCCCGAACAATGTTCTCCGGAGATCGCTACCGCGTGGAGGCGCATATCACCACGTGGTCCCGGGACGATAGTGCTTCGGGTCCCCGCTGCTGCGCTGTTTCGTCGCGACAAAGACTGGATGACCTTTACCGTCGAGGACAACAGGGCGAAGCTGACGAGGGGTTGCCATTGATCACAACAATGGCGGAGTTCGCCGAGGTGAAGGACGGGCTTGTCGAAGGCCAGCGAGTTATCCTTTATCCGGCAGATACGATTGCAGGATGGGGTTTCTTGTTAGGATAGCGCCCGAAGCGTCAATCGAACTAGAGCCCTTCTCCTCTCCAGGCGTTTGCGAAACGCCGACTCAGCAACCCCGTTGCGAATTCTCGCCGTCAGCGAGGCACTCGTTCTGAGTTCAGCGCGGGGCGGTCGTCCGAGTAATTCCCACATGGCTTCGTGAGGGGCTTGTTCAAGTAAAGCACGGCATGCGCCTCCGAAATGATGGGAGTGTCGACTCCGAGTCTTTGCGCGCACTGCCACGAGCTGAGCGCGGTCGGAATGCCTTCGGCCACCATCTGCATTGAAGCTTGAATTAGGGCGGGTGATTCGCCGCGACCGAGGCGCTCGCCCACCTTGCGATTGCGACTGTGGCGGCTGAAGCAGGTGACCATCAAATCTCCAACTCCGCTCAATCCAAAAAACGTCTCCCTTCGTCCGCCAAGAGCCACACCCAGGCGCATCATTTCAGCCAACGCTCGCGTCACCAGTCCTGCCTTGGCATTGTCGCCCATGTTAAAACCGTCGGAAACGCCTGCGCTGATGGCAAAGACGTTCTTGCAGGCGCTCCACCGAGCTGGATTCCCGTAGCATCGTCACTCGTGTAAGCTCGAAAAGTCGGGAGCGAGAAGGTCTTCTGGAGCGTTTCGAGCAACTCTGCGTCCCGGCAGCCGATGACTCCGGCGGCCGGTATGCGTTGGGCCACCTCAACAGCGTGGTTAGGCCCGAAAGCACCGCGACCGGGTTTACCGGGCAAGCATTCCTCCAGAATGTCGCTCATGAGCTTGCCCGTATCGTGTTCAATTCCTTTGGTGCAGCTCACGAGCGCGGTCTCTCTACCAAGTCCCAACGCTGCCAGCTTCATCGCCAGTTCACGAACTGCTTTCGACGGAGTCACAATCACAGCAAGTTCCGCATCAAGGGTGTCTTCAAGGCTTGCTGTCGCGTAGACGTTCGGGGGTAAGCGGACGCCGGGTAGGTAGAGTTTCGTTGGTGCGACGCGAGACGAGCTCCTGCGCGACCGAGGATTGTGTGCCCAAAGGCGGACCTGCGAGCGATTCTCCGCGAGGAGCAAGGCTAGTGCCGTCCCCAGCTCCCCGCGCCGATTACGCTGATCTTTTTGTGCATTGCCAACGACTCAAGTTCCTGCGGACGAAGCCCTTTCTCGAATTTTTCTCCAGTTCCGCGATAAGCCGCTCGATGTTTGACTTGTGGCGCCAGACTGCCAAAGTCGTCATGGCGAACGCCACCGCCACCAGCAGCCAGTCACACTTTCCAAGAAGCGCGAGAACAAGAGTCGAAACAGGGAGGCTGATCGCCGCGAGAATCGAGGCTACGGAAACATAGCGGGTCAGCCGAAAAGAGCTCACCCAGATTACAAGAGCGCACAGGAAGCCCAGATTGGAAACATCGCAATCATGATGCCGGCCGATGTTTGCGATACCTTTGCCGCCTTTGAATCCGAGCCATGCAGGAAAATTGTGTCCAAACCACCACGAATATAGCGGCGAAGGATTTTCGCCATCGTAACGTGATCAGGAGCAATTTGACGGCTGAGAAATGTCGGCAGAGGGCAACGCTCAGCGCACCCTTGAGGATATCCGCGGCAAAAACGAGGTAGCCCCCACTTCTTGCCCAAAACCCGAAGGGCATTGGTTGCGCCGATGTTACCGCTACCAACTTTGCGGAGATCGACCCCATTAATACGTCCAACGATAAATCCACTTGGTAATGAGCCGATTAAGTAGGCTCCGACGGCCACGGCGAGGGCGAAGCTTAACGGCATATCGAGGTCATCGAAATACGGGAGATTGCTCTCGAGAAAAAATCATGCACCTTTTCTCATGAAAGTCGCGATCGCGATTTGCATTTTTTCAATTTTTCAGCATTACCATGAAAGCGCCCTCGCCAAAGAGCTGCCGGAGGAGGTGACCGTCGCAGCCTGCTCGGCCCAGACTACGCTCCACTGCCCCCGCAAAAAACCGCGACGGTAAGAAAAACCGACGAAGAGTGGCTCAAGCAGCTTGGACCCGAACGGTTCCGCATCCTCAGGACGCAGGGAACCGAGCAACCCTTCTGCGGCACCCTCTTGGACAACAAGAAAACTGGTATCTACCTTTGTGCAGGTTGCGAACTACCCTTGTTTTCATCGCAGGCAGAGTTCAACTCCAGCACAGGATGGCCTGACTTCTTCACGCGCGTTTGCGCGGGAAAATGTGGTCGAAATTGAGGACCAAAGCCATGGAATGACTCGCACTGAGAGTCCGTTGTGCGCGGTGTGGCGGTCACTTGGGACACGTCTTCCCGGACGGTCCTCCGCCGACCGGGCTTCGTTATTGCTCTGAATTCAGAGGCGCTCGCTTTTCTCGAGACAAAATAGCGCGAGCAAAATCTGGAAAAAAGCGGTTTGCACGATCGCTTTCCGCCGCCTAGCTTAATCGTTTTGGAATCGAAACTTCTAACCGAAGCCATTTCGGTGGCTGAAGAGGTGAAGATTGAGGAATGAGAGATAGCTTGAAAACTAGCGTGCCATGCGCCCTTTGCCGGGATGCCAGGTCGTGCTTTTTTCTCGTATTTCGCTGGACCACTCGGGGGATTGTCACTCTGAGTTCGGATGCCGGTTTGTCCACCATAACGGTTGGGCCGATCTTCTTTTTAGTGCGCCGGGAGAGCATGCCTTCCGGCTCGTCGGACGCGCCTTCGTCTGAGAGGGCTCGATAAATTTTCGCAGACCTTCTTCATGCAATTCATTTTCCATTTCCTTCGGCTAAGTCCGCCCGGACCGACCATCTTATCATCCGTGTATGTCTCGGATTCGTCGCAATCGGGGTCATGCTTGCTTCTCAGCAAGCAGTGCGATCTATCGTCGAAGCATTGCCGACAGCGCCAGCGTTGAAGAAGTTTACCGGCGGTCACACGCGCGTGGTGTGGGTGACGGACGCGGCCAACAAAGACAGCTTTGCTGAGCGAAAGAATCTTCAATTGGTTGGTTATGACTCCCGCGATGGGAAAGGCGAGCGGATCATCTGTGCCGAGAGAGCAAACTACTATCGGCCGTTAATCACGCCCGACGGGCGAGCGGATTGTCTTCAGCAACAGCGAAAACCCTCACGGATCTATCGTCGGTCAAGTGGGACGGGTCACCTCCGCAGTTGTTGAAGGCAGCCAGGTTGCGCCAACGAGGTTTGGCGTGATCCTCGATGCCGGAAAAACTTGGGTCTACTACCAGGAGAGCCTCGGGGATTTCACAAAGCCTGTCCGCCGCTTCCCCATCGACGAGCCGGCGAAAGTCGAGAACGGTCTGGTCCTCATCAATCATCCAAGCCTTGCCGTCGTTTTCAGCTCTCGCGGGATGGCAAGATGGCTGCTTCCACCTTTCCGTGGCCAAGCTCTGGAGTGGCGGAATTGCCCAACGTGTGCCTGGCGCAAGCACCGGGATGGCTGTTGGCCCGCGATGGCTCGCGACGACAGTTACCTTTCGTGGACCTTTGATGGCCCACATCGAAACCTCTTCATGACGCGAGCGAAGGAGAAAGAACTCCTGGAAGATCAACATTTCCAAGGCACCTGGGGTGAACGACTACGAGGTCTATCCACCCGCTGGACCAACGCACGTGCGCTACATGAGTGATGACTGGTCCGTATACGTCCGGCAACAAGAGGATCAAGCTTTGGGACGGGGTGACGGCGTCGAGATCTACCTCGGCAAATTTAACAAAGGAATTCCGGGACATCGAGGCGTGGTTTAAGCTCACCACGTCGAAGACGGGAGAATTTTTCCCGGACGTGTGGATCGCCGGCGGCGACAATCAGTCGAGTAAATTTGAGTCCCACGCGGCGGTGCCAGCGTCGGACAAAGCGAGTTTGGTCCAAGCCCTCAAAGCACTCAGGTGCCCGAGCAGTACTGAGAGATACATGGCCCCGGCAGCCGAAGGGACTGTTATTTGAGTGGCGGGACAACAAGGACACACAACCAGTTCGTGTGATGGAGCCGGAAAGTCGCGTCAATAGTGCTGCTGAAGGCTGAGGGCGGCGCCCGATTTGGGCCCAATGGGGAAATGCACATCCTCGGCGGCGCCTTTGTTCCTGATGGAACCTTCAACAAAGAAATTCGCGATGCCTGCAGAAGTCCGACCAGATCGCCATTGAAGCCATCGTAACGACTTCGCAGGTTCCTCAATATCGGACCCGCACGCATCATCAGTCTTTCGAGAAATCCCGCGAAACGAAATTTCACTTTTGGCCAGGAAGGGGAACGCTCTTACGCTCAGGCTGCAGACGTCGAATACCAGCCGAAACGGAATGGATTTCAAGCTGGCGCGACTATCCAGCCAGGAATTCCCTACCATGTCCTCGTTACCTATAAGCGGGGCCTCCTCGTTTCGCTATCTCCAATGGAGAGATTGCCACTCGAGAGCAACTTCGAAAAAGGGATCATTCGACGACAGTGGCATGGCAGCAGTTATTCCTTGATCTTTGGGAATGAAGTCGGAGGCGTGCGGCCCTGGGAGGCTATCTCGGACAGTGTTCGCCATCTATAGCCGGTTTATCGACGCGCAGGAGGCGGCCAAGAAATTCAGGTTGGCCGGCACACGGATTGCGGGGCGACCAAAGATCGAGCGAAAGTTGTCAAGGCGGAAGTGCTCCACGCAAAGTTGATTCGCCGCCGGTGGAGGCAATCACGCCTTATCGAAGGGCGTTGGTGATCAATCGCTATCGAGGAGTGACGCGGGAAGCCAGTGACGCCCGCGCTCGTGAACCAAACCGTTCAAGTGGCTGAGTGGGCGCTTCTCGATGCGAAGATCCCTACGTCGCACGCTCGTGCAAAACCCGGCGAAGTCCGCGAAATGAACCTGGAGCCGTATGACGCGCATCCCCAACTGGAAAGCGAACGGCTCGCCAGCGACACGCCTGTCACTTGATGGAGGAGGTTTACCGCTAGCGTCAGTTCGGGACACTGAGAGTCGTGGTCTTCAGCTCCCATCTTTTCCTTTCTACTTCCTACCGCTCTCGCTCCTGGTGTATTACGCGCTTGCGCGTGCACCTCAGCGGTGGCGTAACTTTGTCCTTATAGTTTTGGCTATGCCTTTTACGGGTGGGCCGAGCCGCGCTTCGCACCGCTGATGTTCGGCACGACCCTGTTGATTGGCTGATCAGCCTGGTCATCGCATCATAACAGTTGGAATCTTTGGCGGACGAGACGCGAGCCGGTGGTTGCGCTCGAGCGCGGCGGCCCTCGAAGCAAGACGCATGAGGCGGGCGATTGCTCTTTTCGGTAATCCTCAACCTGTCGGTTCTGGGCTTCTTCAAGTACTTCAATTTCCGGCATCGACAGCTACAACGCCCTGGCGGCCTCCCTGGGCCTTCGAAAGCTGGCAGTGGAACACGTTCTTCCAGCGTGATTCTGCCGCTTGGCATCAGCTTCTACCGTTCCAAGCGATGAGCTACACCATCGACGTCTATCATTGTGTGGCGACGCCAAGCCACATGAGGAATTTCACCGACTTCTCGTGCTTCGTATCGATGTTTCCTCACTCGGTCGCAGGACCAATCCTCAAATTTTCCTATCTCGCACGACCAACTGGAAAGCCGAACTCTGAGCTGTCGAGAAGTTCGCACGCGCGGAGCAGCGTTCGTCGCCATGGGACCTGGCAAAGAAGATCCTGCTCGCCAATCCAGCGGGCAAGGTTGCAGATATAACGTTCAACGCGGGATCGGTGGGTGACGCTTGACGCCTGGTTCGGAGCGATCGCTTATGCTTTTCAGATCTATTTCGATTTCAGCGCGTACTCGGACATGGCCATTGGCCTGGGCTTGATGCTGGGGTTTGTCTTCGCCAGGAACTTCGACTCGCCCTACAAATCAGCTTCGATCACCGAGTTCTGGCATCGCTGGCATATCTCCTCTCATCCTGGTTGAGGGACTATCTCTATACATTCCTCTGGGCGGCAATCGTCAGTGGACACCTGCGAACTTATGCAAACCTGATGGTGGTGATGTTGCTTGGCGGGCTTTGGCATGGCGCGTCTTGGAATTTTGTGATCTGGGGAGGCATTCAGCGGCGGCATGTTAACTTTCGAACGCAGCCAGGGGCTATCAAGCAACGTTTCTCCGCTTGCCACGCGTTGCCCAAGTAGCTCTACATTCGTGATTGTTGTTTTCGCGTGGGTCTTCTTCCGAGCGAGAGATCTTCCTTCGGCGATAGCTTATTGCCAGAGCATGCTTGGATTAGCGCGGCTCAGCCCGGCGCTGGGTTGATTGCCGGCACGATTGTACCAGCCGTACATCTTCTTTGAGCGTGATCCTAGCGGCGATTGTCACGTGGGCGGGATTCAAACTGGGATTGGACCCGAAGAATCACGACTGCCGAAGGGCGCAGCGCAATTCTCGCCTTTTTTGGTCTCACTTCCTCGTGATGGCGACTCAAGCCTACAACCCGTTCATTTATTTTATCTTTTGAGGCATGGCTGACTCTCTAGTGCGAATGACTCGCGAAGAACTCGCTGAGATTGAGGTCTGGCAAGACGGCCATCAGTCGCTCAACCAGCATTGCGTGGTGGCAGGTTTTATTCTCACCATTGTTGGCGTTCCCCTTGCTCTAACACGTGATTGAAATCCATGCGTGGTTTTCGAAGGAGCGGTTCGTGGGTATGGCCTGGAAAGCTTATGAGATCTGCGACTATCCCCAGGCGCGCATGGCTCGAACTGATAGATCCGCAAACGGCAGCCTGCTTCGCCGTTTGCAAGCAGCCAATGGTCAGCTCATGCGAGGTCTTAAGAGTTATGGAAGATGCTTTGGAGGACGATTCCTTCATTGCTTTGTCGGCGCTCCCTCATGCGCAGGCACTCACCGCCGAGTTTCTACGGGCCTGGAAACGAGCGGGGTTTGATCTCGGAGGGAACAGTTGGCTATTCCACCAACCTGACGTTACCTACTCACCGGTCCCGGATTTTGAGGCCCATCGCTGGCGCAAGTGTCGCGCTCGCACAGTAGAGGAAAGTGGCGGCACCGATCCACCCTAGACCCCTGAAAGGCGATTATCACACCTCGAGATCAGCTGCAGGCAAGGGAATTCGGCTCATTATTATGCCGGTTCCTGTCAAGCCAATGATCGAGCCGGAATTTCCATCCGTGCGTTACGATGAGTCTTTCGGCAATCCACTGCGTGAATCCATCGTGTGAAGCCGCTTCCTGGAGAGCTGGACCGTGCGGGAATTGAATTATGTCGATGTTTCGAAATCCCTGGTCGAGACGAAACTTTCTGACGCGTCGCCCGCAGTTCCTCCGTGCCGATACTCACTGGACACCGGATGCCATGGAAGAGTCCTGCTGTGCGCCGCTGGCCGAGAAGATTCGGATCCTCGATCCACTGCGAGGCGGACCCTCGCTTTGTCTGAGACGATCAACCCAGCTGATCCAGGACTCGGCGATATCGTCGCCATGCTGAAACCTCCCTCGACTTCGCGTCTTTATACCCGAGAGAGCCTGCCACCATTAAACCCGTCAGCCAGGAGAACGGCGCACCCTGGGTCCCGGACCAGCGCGCAGGACATCCTTGTCCTCGGAGACAGTTTCTTTAACATCTTCTCCTTAGCAGAATGGGGTGGGGGCTTCGGCCGGAGTTCGTGGAGCAACTCAGCTGCACATTAGGCAGACCTCTTGATGCCGATTTTGCGCAACGATGCTGGCGCTTTCGCCACCCGCGAGTTGCTCGGCCAGGAACTGGCGCAGGGTCGCGATCGCCTCGAGGGGAAGAGGCTTGTAATTTGGGAGTTCGCCGTCCGCGAGTTGGCGACTGGCGGCGCTGGGACTTCGTGCCCATGAAAGTTCCGGCGCGTGCGCCAAAGGATTTCTGGCGCTCGAATCTGGTGAACGCGATCTCATCAGGCAACTATCAAGAGCTTCGGGTCCATGCCGCGACCTGGCAGCACGCCCTACAAAGATTTTCTGACTGCCTTCCACATTGTCGCGGAATTGGTGGAGATCCCGCGAAGGAGGCAGTTGTTTATCTCCAAACGATGAAGTGATCAGAACCTCACGTCTGCGGCGCGCCTCCGGCCTGGCGATGCCGGTCTCTCTTGGAATTGACGAGCTGGACCGATGCCGAACCTCGTTACGGAGCAATCAATCGCAGTGAACTCAATGACAGAACTTGCTCCTGGAAGAGCGTCAAACCTTGCCGAGCTGTCTCCATGAACTATCGTTATCGCCTCACTGCTGCTGGACTGCTGTATCCGTTCACGCAGCTGAGAGCGAGGCCATCCTCAACGAGCGACTGAAAATCGGCCGAACCTACGAGTGTTGAGGGGGTGGATGGATGGAGATTTCTGCCGGCAGAAGAAAGCACCTTCTGGCCGGCGATCCTTCGAGAATGACTCAAAAAGGCCCTCGACACAATCGTGGATTTTAACCAGCAGCTGAAGCAGCTCGGCGTCCGCTTGATCGTAGTCCCTGTCCCCGCCAAGGTGACGATACATCCCGAGTTTTTGACGAGCGATTGGCCGGATCGGCCGCCGCCTCTCATCTCCGGAGGCAGCCTTCTACCGAAGCGTTGCGAGCCAAAGGTGTCGAAGATTAATCGATCTGACGCAGGACTTTGCCGCGGCCGTAGCCCAGGGGCCGCTGCAGCTGTGCGCGATTCCCACTGAACGGCCGCGCAATTGTTCTGGCGGCACAAAAGCTTCGCCCTGGAACTAAAAGACTCAGCGAAGCAAACTCTCGAACTGGAGGCGAGAGGAGCAGATCGCGATTCGGGGGAGATCTCTGGCGGCGCAAGGAGAAAGCGACCGAAAGCGGTTCATCAATCACGCAAAGGTCAGACGGCACGCGCTTAGAACCGGATCGAGCAAGTCCGATCCTCATCCTGCGACAGCTGACTATGTCCTCGTGTTTCATGACCCGGAGGCGATATGCACGCGTCCGGAGCAGGGCTTCCACGATCGACTCGCCTTTGAACTCCAGTGCACCCGTCCACGTGTCCTCGGCGTTCGCGGTTCAGGCGCCACCCCGGCACGCGTGATCCGTCCCGCCAGTCGGGCGCGAGCCGAACTATCTCTCGAGCAAAAAAGTGGTCATCTGGTGCTGGGGGTGCGGGAATTGATCACAAGCCGAGGCGTGGAAGGCAATACCAACTGCTGAAGCCAACAAAGCTCGCAGCATTACTGCCAGGATTATTTTAATTCAGCGATTTGCTGGCTTATTTTACAGCTATGAAGTAGGCGGTGCATGCCGCTGTCGTCGGACGAATCCTCAAGACTGCTCGTTAGCTGCTCGCAATTCGCTAACCAGGGAGTTTCGCTGGGGCCGGTCGGCATATCACTTTTTGCTTTCTTTTTGAACAAGCCTGCTTGTTAGCTACGTCCGCGCCGTGGCGAACAATCCGGCCGATTCATAGTTTTTTGCAACACGGGGCAGCTTTTTGCCCCCATTTTCCTGAGATTAGCGGTCGCCGCGATCTTCTTTATCACGGCGCGCAAAGAAAACGTTGAATTTGCTGGCTCGCCTTGGGGAGGGCTGGCAAAAGGCTATGGCGCTTTTGGCGAGCGCTGAAGGATACAGCTTGCCCTACATTGTGGTCGTGCTTTCCTTCTGGTCGCGGAACTTGCCGTCTCGTTGGGATTGTTGCCCGGCTTTCTCTACCACCTCGCTCGCTGGCCGTGCAGGTCATCATCATGGCGATCGTCCTCATCTTCGTGCATGGCGGCACCGCATTTCGAGGCGGTGGAATTTCCTTTGGCCCTGTTAGCGGCTGGACTTTCGCTGCTGATCACCGGGGGAGGATACCTCTCGCGATCGCGCCATCAGCGTGAACCCGCTGCCACAGGTTGGCTAAACGGGACAATAGCCGTTGACTGGCCGGCACTTCCGCGCATAATTCCGGCAGAAATCTCGCGGGTATAGCTTAATGGTAAAAAGTTCCTGCCTTCCAAGCAGGCACATGCGGGTTCGATTCCCGCTACCCGCTCTGCTGCCCCTTTCTTCATCGGCCTTCGCGGGCGATGACCTCTCCAGAAGACAATGCGGTCTCCTCCTGGCCGAGTGACGCCTGAGGCGACGCCCGCGGCGAGCGCCGCCAGTAGCTCCAGATATAATTCAGCATGGAGTGTCTGGCTCCGCCGTGAGCGGCCCGCGCCCGCAGCTCGGGCGACGACGCGCCCTTCAAGCCCTCCATTCCTCTCCCGATTTGTAGGCAGACTCTGCATACTGGTTCGCGCTGGCCACCTTGAGCGCGAGCTTCAGTAGTCCCGCTGTCCTGTTGAAAGCAGACTCCCCCAACCAGACCGGGTAGGGAGGCTCGGACGTTGGTTGATTAGTGATCATTTTAATGACTCCTTTCGTCTTTGGTTTTAAAGTCCCGGGACTGGGGACAGGGCGACAAGGATGCCGCGGAAGATTCCCTGCAATGCCACTAGACAAATGCTTCCTTGACATGACACTTGCGAACTAAGTTTTTACGCTGTTATACACCGTGTTAACTCGCGCTGGCTGCCGCCAGTGGCTTGTTTTCACGAGTTGCGCGTATTTACTTTTGCCGAGATGTTGTGTCAGTGTGAGTTGACTATACCACATATGGCGGTTGACTGAGCGCCCGCTAGACGAATTCCATGTAGTTGCCGGAACTCGCCTACGGTGAGACATTCCAGCCTTCAGAGTGGTGCCGGAGCAGGGCTTCTAGCCGCTGTGAAGAAGCGACCTAAGTCATAACCCTGACGTTTCGTTTCGGCGAAGCCCGGAATGAAACTGGTTGTTGAGCAAGCCCGCCGTGGAATCTGGGCCGGCCGTGGCTTTTAGGGAAAGCTTTCTGCCCTTTATTCAAGCGGCTTGGCGGACGAGAGGGTGGAACGAGAGCGGTTGGAAGCGCGGCAAGCGCCTCGGTGGTCCGACGCGGAGGCGGCGGAAAACCGAGTTCGTCGACTAATGAGAGTGTTAGAGGGGCATTGGGCGACAGCCACGCACCTTGAGCCATAGTCGGCTATTATTCGGGAGATTTGGATACAAAGGGTCCTGCTTCGGCATGAGGCAGGCGGCTGCAAAGCGTCTTATTGTTGGAATCGGTTTCATGCGGCCTTGAGGATCGCCTGGCACAATGGCGGGCCGCGTTGGGGCGCGATCCTTGCAATCTTGGCGAGCACGCCGTTGCAGAACGGACAGCGCGGCGGTTCGCTTTTCAGGGCGGGCGGGATGCGATAAGGTCCAAGACCGAGGAGGAAGCGAACTCTTAAGAACGCCTTGTGTGCTGCGGGACTTAGCCATCCGTAGTGCCGCACGCGAACAAGACCCTTGGGCAGGACGTGAAGAAGCCAGCGACGGATGAGTTCGAGCGGATCGAGTGCTTCGCTCTTAAGCTTTCCATCGGCGCTGTCGCGATAGCTCAGCAAGATGCGTCCGGTTTGGTCATAACCCAGCAGCCTGCCTTCGCTGAAGGCCGACTTCTTGACATAGGCCGCGAGGTAACGCAAGGCCGTGCGCCCTCCCCTGCACCCTGAGCCTGGGCCACCCAAGGCTTCAGCCAGACGGCAGGCTCGATTCGCGCAAAGATCTCGGGATGATCCCTGGCGAGCGCCTGATTGATTGCCTTGCGCGCCGCGTGTGCCAGCGCCTTCTCCGGGAGGAGATACTCTTTGTTACGCGGATGTCTCAGCTCGCAGCCGCTTTGAGCGAGACCCACTGCCGGAACGAGCACATGGATGTGGGGATGAAAGAGCATCCGCCGGGTCCATGTATGCAAGATCGTTATGAATCCGATATTCCCACCGAGGAACTTCCTGCGGGCGCACAACGCTTTCAGCGCACTGGCAATGGCTGCAAAGAACACCGGAACCATTTCCACGGGATAATGCAGGCACACGCTGCGCATCTGCGCTGGAGCCGTCAGCGTCAGCAGATAATCGCGACGCCGGCAAGAGCCGCGCCTCCTGCCTGCGCGTCCACTGCGCCTGCTCTGCGGCCCCGCAACGCGGGCACGCCCGCTGGTTGCAACTGTGATAGGTATAGTGATGGCGCCGGCAGGTGGGACAATGATGCACATGACCGCCACGGCGCTCGGTGCGGCAGCTCAACACCGCCTCGACCGCACTCCACGCCCGCGAGGATCGGCCCCGCCGCGCCTTCCAGGTATCGAGGCCAGTGCTCGCGCAGGACCTCCGCAGGAAGTCCACTTAGGTTCCCAGCACGTAGTGCAGCAAGCGCGCCTGGACTTCGCGTCCGCGGCTTTCGCTGATTTCGGTCACATGCAAATCGACCAGCGTCGAAGCCAGATTACTGTGCCCGAGATACGTGCTCACCTGCCGGATAGACACCCCGTCTTCCAACAGGTGGGTCGCGAAGCTGTGCCGCAAGGTATGACAAGTGGCATTCTTTTTGATTCGCGCTGCGGGCACCACCACACGCAGCGCTGCCTGAACACTGGAGACGCTCATCGGCTCGGTGGCAGCCGCCATGGCAGCCTGCAAGGTGCGTCGAGCGCTCTTTCCAGCCGCGGCCGACACCAGGGAAGAGCCAGTGCGCATTGCGATGAAAACACCAGTAACCGCGCAGGCGCTCGATCATCTGCGGGGCCACCGGCACCTCGCGGTTTCCTGCCCCCTTTGCCATCGATTACACGCAGCATCCCGCGTTTGCTGTCGATGTCCTTTGGACGCAGTCGCACTGCTTCACCAACACGCAGGCCGCAGTGATAGATGAGCGCGAGCACCGCCTTGAACCGGTTCTCGCGCCCCGCTCCCTTCAATTGATGGACTTCATCGCGTGTGAGCACCATCGGCAGCGGCTGATCGCGACGGATCTCGAATTGCTCCCACAACTGCCAGTCGCGCTCAAGATAGTCGCGGTAGAACATCCGCAAGGCCACGACTGCCTGGTTCAGCGTCGAAGGACCCAGCTTTTCCTTGTCGCGCAGGTGGATCAAGTGATCGAACACCATGCGTTCGCTGATCTGCTTGAGCGAACGCTCCGGGTGCCGCATTCCAAGTTTGCGAACCTGCCTGAGATACTCCTGTTTGCTCCGCCCCCGCAGCGCTTTTGATTCGACGAAGACGACGTAATCCCCATACACTTTCGATGTTGCAGTCATCAGGGAAAACAGGCGACCGCCTGCTCCCTGACTCGCTCCAACACCACTACCTTTTAACCCATGCCACCCGCGCTCACTGGCTCGATGCTAAGCCTCGCCGCGCAAGCGGCTTCGTTCAACTCCACCATCTGGACCCTACCGATTCAAACCGGGAACACCTAACCTAAACGCCGCCGGTCACGCGGGTTGAAATATCTGCATGGTGGTGTCGCGCTGGGATTCTGTTCTTGGGTGAAAGACCTGAAGGAGGCTTGAAATGGCGACAAGCAGTGCGCGGCGGCTATGAAGCAACAACCGACGATTCTTGCCGCACAGTGGACCAAGATGGAATTCACATCTCAAGGAGCAGTGCTGCAGCAAGGGAGAGCGGAATCCCCTGCTGAGGCTTTCCCGGCCGCGTTCGAGGACTGAGCGGGAGGGGTAGCCCATCCCCAAGTCCTCCAGAACTTTTCCAATTGCGAGATAGCGTCAAGCAGCGTAGTTACGCGCGCTCTTATGAACAAAGACGAATACGCCTGCAATGTGGGCGCAGCTTGCGAAGGAAGAGCTCTGACGAGCAAGCATGATCAGGAGACCTCGCCAATCCTCGGTCCGGGGAGAGAACAGTCATCGCGGGAGCACTCGCTCCAAACCTGCCCCAGTTTTCACATCGGCCGAGTTTGAACTCACGTATTACGAGAATTCAATATCCCGCTACGCCGGACTTTTTGAGATTCGTCCAGCGAATCCGGCGTATTCTGTTCCTGCATCCGGCGTTGATGCCATGGACACGACTCCCATCTCTCAGTGCAACAGACTCGTTATCGTTTCCGGCAGTCAGCAGGGTTACCACGTCTTTGGCGAGTCGAGCGCTGAGATACAGCGTCGTTTAGCAGCTGGCCTTCTCCGGAACCCGTCTGGAATCAATGACCGCACTACCGGAGCCACCTTCGGCTGACCGCTCACTTTGAAGCGGAAGATTGAGAGTATGCACGGAATGCGGGCTATCTGGGTGCTCCTCCCGCCTTCAGGCGTTCCAGAGGAAGCGATCCAGGCGTGCTGCGCGCCTGATTGATCGTCTCAATGGCTGCCCTGGAAGGTCTTCAGAATATCTCCTCAAGATCTTCGAAGGTCAGCTTCTCCCCAAGGAAGAAGGCACCAGGCCGAATCGTCGGAAAGCTGATCTTGCGAAGTCTCGAACTCGTGATTAATCGCAGTCGTCCGGCCGTGGGCCAAGGCATCGCGCAGTTCGAAAGAGACCTCGTAGGGTCGGCAGAATCCGGCGCCTCGAACCTAGATCGCAGGTGAACTCCAGACGTTACGGCGAGCTTGACAGGCTTCTCCTGAATGGGAGATCCGATCGGTCTCCTCCCAGAATTTCTCCTCCGAACCGACGTGGTTCAGATACGCCTCGAAGGTGAAGGCATGAAAGACTGGCTGACGCGGTGCGTGCTGGAGTGAGAAAGCCTGTTTCGATGCGCGTCGCGGCCTCCAGGAGGTGTCGTGTGGTGTGCCAGAGCATGGCGTAGGTCCGCGACTCTCCCCTGTGTGTTCAACTCGAAGTTTCACGGCTAGCTCTGGCGTTCTCCGTGGCAAGGCAGGTTCAGAGTATTCCGGCACAATAGCGACGATGATTGCGGAGCTTCACGATATAACTGATGTCAGATTACTCCCAGTTTGATGCTCACAGTGAACAGCCGAGTCGGGCTTGCAAAACACCACGTCAAGCCATGGCCTTCTGATCCAAGCTGGCAATATGCAACCGGACACCCTCCACATCGGTTCACTTTCGACCGTACGCGCTCCAGCAGGAACCCGGAGTGAGAACGGCCACCGAAACCGACCAGCGAGAGAATCCAGGCGATCCAGGGGGTAAGGAGTTCGCCCCGCCCACTGGCGAACATCCTCCAGGGTGGCCACGAATCCCGTCCGCGCAGCCATCCCCCATTCAGGTAGTTGATCGAGGCGCTCTGGACCGGCCCTTTCGCGAAGCGGACGACGTTCTTGGTGACGTGGAGTGTTAATCTCAGCGGGACGGCTCTCGGTCGGCGGGGGAAAGTCGGCCAGGAACTTCTTCGCTGCGGGTTCGGCGACGGCGAGCCCGCCCGGTGTGGCCAAAATCCGCGCAAAGAAGGCCTGCTTGTCCGGATCGAGGAGCTTACCCGAGAGATCGAGGTAGCCCAAAACACACCCGCGAAGAGAGCGAACAAGCCGATGACTTCGAGCCAGGATTCTAGTTTGGCGGAGTCAACGCCTTCTCTCTCATGCGGGAGCCGTGCCCTCCTGTCGAGAGAGTGCCTGGGTGGCTTTCCTGGTTGTTCCGGAGGCAGCTTTCGTGGGAAAAACCGCTCCGCTGCGCGCTGCAGGTCTTCACATGCCGGGAGAACCCGTGACAACCCCCTGGGGAGCGGCTAACTGTTGCTGCCGATGCCCGTCCGACGGGGCTTCGGCCCACCCGGTCTTCTGATGTTTCGGTGGCGTCCGGTGGGCGTTGACCTTCTTCCGCCATGTTCTGATCTTCCCGAGGCACCAGAGCCGTCCTCTGGATAGGCCCATCTCATTCAAGACGCAAAGCTACGAAGAGGCCCCGCCATCCCCGGACCGCCTTCTTGACCTGCCGAAACACCAGAGCGCCTCTTCAGCTCCCACCATGCGGACAACATCTCCTGCCCGTGCCGGATGCCCACCCGCAGGGAACGTATTGGGACGTCGCCGCTGACCCTCGCTCCGCAGTTTCACCCTTCCCGAGACCTCAGAGACGCTCAGCAAGTGAGGCCAGACTGGTAAGATCGGTGCGCGCCGGGCGAGGCAGGCCTGCAAAAAGTTAAACCGCCAATCTCTTGCCGCTTTCGTGTTGAGCCGGAACCCTTGAAAGCCGACCTGAGCTCAAGGCCAAGAGCATGCGCACTCCTCGGCCTGTAATGGTGCGCGTTCTCCGAACTTTCCGCCCGCGCAACTCTTCGAACTATGACGACGCGGTTCCACGCTTTCTGAAGGCTTCCGCACACGCCACCAGATTCCGGCGAGCGTCACATGCGGGTGCTTGGGGGCTTCGGCGGGTAAAACCTTCCCTGTAAATACCGGCCAACGATTTCACTTCCCAACGGCACCCGTACGAACTGCAAATGCAGGAATCACTCGCTAGCACTGATGAAATCGAGCCGATTTTTCCACGTTCTCAGCCATTTATCGCTCCTCCACTCGTTTCATTTCATTTTTTCCAGCCCGTGCAAATACAAGATTGAAAGTTACATGCCTGCTCCTGGCGATTAAGGCTAAGCTGGCTTCATATCGCCAGGTGTGGAAAAGAGAGAAGGCGTTTGTAGCTTATTGCTCATCGTGACCTGAGCCAGTCGCCTGATTTGCACCATAGGCGCTGACCGTGAGTTTGTTTAGAGTTTCATAAGCTTGAAGGGGAAACGCCGTGGAAGAGGCCGCCTCGACAAGGCGGGGCGTGCTGCTAGACACTGGCGGCCAAGGGGAAAAGCCAGGCGGATCCCAGCCGAGATCAGTGACTGTTTGCGCGGTTAAACGCTTTTGGGCGCCTGCCACATCCATTGCCGGTTTTGCCAATTGAAATGCCATTGGTCGCGCCTTCCGCCAGAAAGGTGAAGGAGCCATGGGGAAAGACCGCGCTGTAACGCACCCGCTATCCTGGCCGTCCGAGAAGGGAAAGCGGCTACGTTCAGGCGAACACAATCGGTTCTTGATCGGATGCCATTTGTGCAGATATAGCCGAGGCGCAACTCATAGGCCTGAGCTGCCTGATCTGGTCGAGGCGCCGTCTCATCTCGATCGCTTCAGGTCGCGCCGAGAGCAGGAGGCTTTTGGGCATCCATGGTTGGGTAAATTCCGCTGGTGTTTCGGTCCATCACTGAGGGCTACCAGAACGCTTGTTAGCTTGACGCGCAGCGAAAGCGGTTCTTAGTCGAATTTCAGACCCGCAATCTTCACGACGCACCTTCCTCCGGTAGCGCCGCCTGCTCTGCACGGTCTGCGGGCCTTCTCCCGTTTGTCCGGCAGATACCCATGCTTGCGTAGGATGCGTTTCACCAGAATCATCACTGTGCTTCTGCGCACGTAGATCGCGTTCTCGCGGTGGAATCCAGTCGATGGTAGCGCTGAACCGTTCGACCAACCAGGCGCAGGCACTCGCCCGTCGCCAAGCAATCTCACTGCGCTGTCGTTCGTCTCAGCGCGTCAGAATGCCAGTTCTGTCCTCCGATAGTCCAAGCTGCTCGCCGCGTGCGTTGGCGGCACGCACTCCCCGCGAGCTGGATAAGCCTTCAATAACCAGCCAGCCTCGATGAAAAAGTTCTGATAGCGACGCAGCGTCTGCTTCGAGCATTCCGAGAAGGAGCGCGCCTGATGACGTTCTGTGCCGCCGCATACAGCTTCGCTCAAGAGCTTCTGCAGCTCGATGGCGAGGTTCCTCTGCGGCATGTCGCGGACCTCGGCGAGAAACTGGCCGGAGGATATCAGGCTTCGCAGTCCCGTTGCGGTGAAGATGCCGACCGCGCCTCTGAGGCTGCGGCGCGCGAGATGATCTGCCGGACGGCGTGGTCGAGATCCTCCCCGCTTCGTGCGTGCCTTCACTCCGGCGCGCGCGCGGCTGGCGAGCAGCCACCGCCCGTGACGGCCTGAAGAAGGCGTGACGTCGTCGCGGATGCGCAGCGGCGCTGGTCGTGGCATTGCCAGCGCGAACGCCTGCGAGATCCCGCACCGCGCGTACAGCGTTCTTTGCCGTTTTCCCAGCAGAATGTGCTCCCGTGCTGCAGGCAACAGGGATAGCCGTTCGGTGAGTGCCGGCCATCCACTTTGACCGATCGAAACTGGATGAGCCCGCAGCAGCCCAGGCTTTCGAGCATCAGGGCAACGGCTTCCTCCCGGTCGTCGAGTGCGTTGTAGGCCTGGTGCCGCCACCGGTAGGTGGCGAGCGTTTTGAGTTTCGTGCGCCAGCCTGGAGATAGTCCACGATCAGCCCGCCCGGAAAGCTGATCTGAACACGCGGTTCACGCGCGCGATTTCTGCATTAGTCGTGGCCACGCATAAGGCTTATCCAGCTATTACTGGGAGGCCGGGGCGTCGAACCCGGTTAGCCACGTCGCACAGCACAATGCGTGAGCGGATCGGCGGTATGATGGAAGCGGTTGGCGATAGGCCTGCGCCTTGCTTGTTTGACGTGGCTGCGCCGTGTCGAGGTCGAAGCGGAGCCGGTCATCACCACTTGATCGCACCCTGCGTCGTCGTCCAGCCCAGCTGGCGGCGTTCGCACCAGCTCGCGGGTATAGCTCGACGCAGATCCTCCGGCGTTTCATGCACACGATCATCGCTTTGTCCTCCATCACCTCAAGTCGCGCCAGCAGGATCGACGATCCGCAGCGACGAGTGCGAGTCAGCCGCTTCTCTGATCTCGACACGGCCCCTGAGCGCCCACTTTGCTCTTGAGCTTCCTCCTTGTGCTGACTCCCGCCTCCTGGTCGCCTCCTCGAAGTCCTGCAATTGGTCCCATTCACCGCCAAAGCTCCTCGACGATCATCGCCCGCATCGTATCGCCCAGCTTATTACTAAGGATGCGACAGTTTCGATCGGCCGACGAGCGGCAGCTGCAGCGGAGTAAAACACGATGGCTCAGCTGGAATTAATCAGTCGCACACGCGTAATAAACTGGTTCGGATACTGCTTCAGCCTTTCTAGGTTGCGAAGGTATTCTGACATCCACTCTATACCTTAAAAGAAAAGTGACTGGGAGACGCTGATATTCACTTTTAATTGGATCGCAAGCCATAGCCAGGCTTCCGAGGTAACCCAGATGACCAGAGAATCGAACGACTTGGGTGGAAATGCGCATCGCCCAGTCTGGTGGGACTGGGCAGCGCTTCCGCGACGAGAAAGGCGTCACAGCTTTTCGTCTGGTCGGTAATGCTGAAAAACAGCGTTGCAGCGGCTGGCGGGGTCGAGTCAGCATTACGCCTTTCTCTGGGGACTGGCAACCAGGACAACTCCAGAACAGGCGACGTCACGGCCGAACACTATGAAATAGTGCTCAACGAGGACGGAGAACCTCTCGAGCTAAGTCGCGGTGCGATGGGTGTCACCTACAAGGCGTTTGACAGCGTCACGATCTGCGCTTGTCCGGTGACGGCTAAAAAGTCATTAGCGAAAAGTATCTCGGCGACGAGGCGGCGCGGGTCAGGTTCGGCGGGAAGCGCGTGCCGCCGCGAGCGCGTGCCATCCCAACGTCGCCTCGGTCTTCCACCTTGGGAGGAGGGGGCGCGATTACTTCTACGCGATGGAGTTTGTGGAGGGGGAAACTCTGGACAACCTCATCAAGCGCTCGGGACCGCTTGAAGTAAAGCTGCGCCCTGGAGATTACGATGCAGGTCGCCGCCGGTTTGGCTGCGGTGCACAAGAAAAAGCTCGTTCACCGGGACATCAAACCAAGCAATATCATGGTGAGCTTTGAGGAGGAGGGCGCTGTGACAGCCAAGATTATCGATCTTGGCTTGGCCAAGGCGGTCGATGAATCCGGTGCTCAAACCACGATCTCGGCGAGCGGGGCCTTTGCCGGAACACCAGAGTTCGCCAGTCCGGAACAAATTATCGGAGGAGAGGTGGATATCCGTTCGGATCTCTACTCGCTTGGCGTTTCGCTCTGGCAGATGCTGACCGGTCATGTGCCATTTCGGGGCATTGCCGCCGGAGTTATGTCTCAACATCAGCACGCTGCCTTGCCGGTTGAGGAACTCGAAAGCGTTCCGCAGCCGGTCGTCAGCCTCATCGAAGTGCTCCTCGATAAAGATCCCAAGCGGCGTTAGCAATACGTAACTGAACGAAGTAATACC
>ERZ1370068.4493-contig-3563_pt1 | contig 45770 bp, 74 predicted proteins | sample MGYA00561227_ERZ1370068 | MGnify/ENA primary metagenome ERZ1370068 (study PRJEB38410, sample SAMEA6850437) | metagenome | study: Metagenomic assessment of the ecological functions of the soil: analysis of the soil microbiota associated with the... | reverse complement strand
GTAGCCGCCGTTCAGTTACATATTGCTATCTAAGCACGGAATCGCAGCCGAGATCGTGTGACCTCCGCGCCGCCAATCCGCTCAATTACGATCCCGTAGTGGAGTCCGTCAGAAAAAGACCGGCAAAGTCCTGCTCGCGAGCGACGCCGTGGAGCGCGGCAACGTGATGCAGACCATCGCCGCAAACCTCACGCCAGCTCTGCTTCGGACGATCCTCGACGGCCCGCCGGTAGTTGTCGGATCGAGAAACCGGATCACTCCCGCGGCCGGAGCTGGAAGACGCTGTTCTTCCCGCAACCCGCCGCCGGCTGCTCGATGCGATCCACGAGCCAGTATCCTGCCCTTGAAGGATTACCGCCCGGGGACCAACTTCCAGACGCCCGGAGAGATGGTTCGACAGGCGCGCCTGGGCGTCTGATTACGCCAACTGTTGGGCAAGCTAAAGCATGCCTACCTTTGCACGTTCCCCGGTAGGGCATGCTTTAGCTTGCCCCTTCAACGATCTACCGTTGCACCGTGATGACCGTTGTATCGGGCGACGGCGCGCACCGTTAATGGCAGCGACCACCGGCAGGTCGCCGTCAGCCGCGTTTGCGAGGATCTGGATCGCCACCTGGTAGAGGCCTGCAAACCCGGGCGCCATGGCGGCGCCGAACACTGTTGCCGGCGTTCCCCGACCGTGACCGTCACCGGTGTGGCCGTCAGAACGTTGCGGTCGACGGGATTGCACACCAAATATGGCGCGGCGGAGTGGTGGGCCCGGCCGTGCCCAAAGGATGATCACATCGCCCGGTTTGGCGGCGACGGTGGTGGCAAATGTGCCGTTCTTGACCGCAGAGACGGAAATCCTGCCGCGGCTACCGCCGCCTGCCCTGCCCCGGCTGCCACACGAAAAACGCCGGCCCAGCGACGGTCGCGGAATTCACCGTAGAGCCGCCGCGCTCGTGCCGCGCCGGAGTTGCTCACCGTGACGGACATCGCTCCCCGCTGCCAACGTCCGGCGCGACCGCGTTGATCTGCGTCGGGCTCACGGAATACACGTCATGCCGGCTTGCCGCCCCACGCGCCACGCTGACGCCGTCGAGCGATGCGGGCAGCTGGCCGTTGACGATGGCGTTCTCCCAGGTACCTCGTGGCTGGCCGAAAGGTTCGCTCCTGAACCGTGAACCCAGGAGTTGGGCACGATGCCGGCTCGAAGCTCGCGCCGTTCACCACGCCGCTTGGCGGAGGATCGACCGGTGCGCGGTGCCGCCGCCCGGCGGCTGGCGTCAGAGTATAGCTGTCTGCGTGTAGAATCCGGTCGCCGGTGTTGGCCTGCCGTCGCCGTTAGCGGCGTTGCCCGCCGACGAGAATCTTCGATATTCGCCGACCGACGGCGGCCGGCAGGCGTCAATCAGAACTCATACGTCTGCGAACCCGTCTGGATACGCGCACTTCCGGGCGCCGTGTGCTCGATGTACGCCAACGGCTTGGTCGCCGGGACACACCTGGCGACGGGCGGCGAAGTCGAGGAAGGTCGGCGCTAAATCCGATCGGGGCTCGATTGCGCGCAGACTCACGGCGGTGGACGCATCGCGTCGAGGTGAACGGACCAGCCATGGGTCCGCTGTGATTCGGTGGCCTGCCTGCGCGGCCAACTGGAAGCCCCAGCGCCGCATACTGGGTGAATCGGTGAATCGTGACCACCAGGCGCTGCTTTACCCCGGGCTGGCCATCGCGTACCGCCCGGAAACGCCACAGCTGACGCTCCCGCTGCCGCCGGGTAGCGGTTCCCGCGTGACAGCCTGCCTCGGCGCAGGTGGATTCTCCAGGTCGCGCCGGACTTGCCCACGTCGGGCCCTGACCCGCGTAGGCCCAAACCAGACACCGGGCACTGCCCCTAGAATGGCAGCCGCTCTTGGCTAATGTAAAGATTCGCTTCGTGTCCGATCCATAGCGCTCCTGTACAACCCCGCACTGGGTACCCAGTACTAGCTCGATTGGATCACAGAAACGCCGGTGATCCACGCGGTTTTGCGAAACTATCTGGCAGCTTGTAAACAGCGTTGCGGAAAAAGCTCAGAATCAAGCAGTAGGGACGCGCCGCGAAGATCGGAAGTGTCCGGCGCCTTGCGCGCCGTGGTCCCGCCAGGGATTCCGGCAGTTCTTCCATGGCGTGAAACCATTGATATCCGCTAGCCGGCACCACAGGGGCACGGGCTTTGGCAGCTCGCACAGTGAAGCGATAGCGATGGTGATGCGTGATGCTGTGCCGGAACACGCCGCAGAGCTCCCGATCTACGCCTGCGGAAGGTCATGCGGCGCCCGGGCAGGTCCCAGAAGCCCGCACATACGCCGCGCGTCCGGCGTCGCTGCCGCCGGAGCAGGATCCGCGGCCCGCGGCGCACCACCAGCAAGCACGCCCGCGACCTTCACCGGCGCGGTCTTGCGCAGCTTCACCGGCGGTTGCGCCGCGGTCCCGAGCCTGCCCGAAGCGCGGCAGGGCGCGGCCAGCGGGACAGGTGCAGGCACATGCGGATTCTTCGGCAGGCACGGTGGCGCCCGAGCTCCATCAGCGCCTGGTCGAACGCGCCCGGCTGAACTCGGCTCCGGCGCGCTCGCTTCCGGCATTGCTCGCGTCAGCCCACGGATTGCGCGATCTCGCGAAAGCGCTCGACGGGTGCGGCGGCGCAGCGATATCCGCACGGCGTCGTTCTCGGCAGATACCGCGCGACCACCCGCAGCACGTTGCCGCATCGAGCACCACCGCGTAGGGGCAGGCCGAAGGCGATGCTTGGACCGCCGCCGCGGTGTAATCGCCGATCCCGGGCGCGCGCGGAGGCACCGTCGTAAGTCCGCTGGGAACCGCCGGCCTCCAGCCGTGGCGCGCGACGGCGCCCGCAGATTGCGGGCGCGCGAGTAGTAGCCCAGGCCGCTCCACAAAGCGCGAGCACATCGCTTCTCCGGCGACGGCGGCCAGCGCCGCCGATTGAGCGAAACCGCGCGAGAAACCGTTCTCGTAGTACCCGGGATCACCGCCTGCGCGCGAGGTCTGCTGGACGCACGATCTCCGACGACCCAGATGCGGTACGGATCCGGGTCAGGCGAACGCCGCCACGGCAGATCGCGATGGCCGCGCCGATACCACGCGAGAAAAGCCATACTACTCGATCACGCGAAGCCATTCGGCAACCACGGCGAAATCGTCAGGCCCACATCCCAGGCTTGAAACTCAGGGTTCAGCGGCTCCAGACGAATTTGCTCATGCTCCCACTGGTCTTCAGCGCGGTGGATTTTGCGGCTGGTGTACCGCTTGACCACTTCAGCGCGCTCTCCTCCACCGAGCCATAACGCTGGATCAACGGGATCTTATTCTGGCGCGATCCGGCTGGATGAAAGCGAAACAAGTTCAGGCTGCCATCGGGAATCCGCGGCTCCATCGATTGCCCTTCGACGTGCGCCTGCAAACGGGTCCGGCGCCGCCCGTACATCCTCCGGCACGCGCACCAGCCCTCCGCTTCCCGCAAGCATCTCTTCGCTCAAGCTTCCCGCCGCCGCGCAGGCTGTACAGCGGCACGTGCGTGCGGAACGGCTCGACCGGAATGGATTCACGTGCTCCTGGTACAGATGATCCAGCATGGATGAAAGGAGTCGACCGCCACCGCCTGCCGTTCGCCGGCGCGAATCACGTTCGAAAGCGAATCCTCGAGCGTTGCCGGTACGCCGCTCCTCGATTCGGAAATCCGCGTCCACATGTCCGCATCAGGCGCTTCCAGCACTTCGGCGTCTTCCGGTGCAGCCAGATCGTCGTAGCGCTCCGCATGCGAACCCAGCCGCGGCCGCTCGCGGGGTCAACAGCAACACTCCGATGTTACGCGGGGCACGCTCGGGGAGAACAGCTTCCAGAATTGCGTACTCGCCCTGCCGTTGTCCGGTAATCGACACGGCAGTGGAATCGCCGCTGTGCCCGCCTCCCGAACCACTCGGAAGGCCGTGGGGATAGTACCCTTCACGCGCGCTGATCTTGACGTTGGGAAGCTGCGGAACACTTACACCTCGATCCTGCGGTAAACCTTCGGCTTGACTTCCGGATCGAAATCCGGAACGTAGCGCAGCACATATTGCGTGGTGATTTCACCCGAGATGTTGGAGATCGCATTGGTGATGCCACTCCGCGATCTTCACTTCCATATCCGCCGGTGCCGACGGTGATCGCATAGTTCCCCGCGTCGGAGGGCTGCGAAGATAGCCGGAAACGTCTTTGTACGGGTTGAGCAGCGGGTATTCCACATGCCCACCAGTCTTGGTGGCGAGTTTCTCCAGGACGCGGTCTTCGTTTGCGAAGCCGAATGCCTGGTGCTCATGGCATAGATCGTCACCAGATTGCGCTGCGCCAGTTCCAGCACCTCATCCAGCGAATGTTTGCTGGCGTTGTCGCGGCCATCGCCGATGACGATGATGACGCGGCGCGGCTCTTAGGGCTCGCCACTTGACCAGATCGCGCGTGGTGCATGCCTTGTAGATAGCATCGTAGAATGCAGCCCGCCACCCGGTTTCAACTTGCGGATCCTGTCGCGATCTTATTGAAGTCCGAAGTCGTGTTGATCAGCACCTCGGCGTCATTGGCGTATGAGATGAGATACCCGGAGTAGCGCTTGTCACCCGGAAGCAATTCGAACACCAGCGATTCCACGGCTTCCTCGTAGCGCTTCCAGTGGATTTAATTGTGCTCATGTCCACCAGAAAACCTACGACGATCGGCTGCTTCTGATTGCGGTTAAAAGACTGGAGCCTCTGCGGCTTGCCCTCGTCGAGAATGCGGAAGTCGCTTTTTCCTCCGGGTTGGAGACGTACTTGCCGCGGTCGTCGGTCACGGTCACCGGGACAATGACCTCGGCAGTCCACCACGAAATATGGGCGGGGTTTGCACCTGAGTTGGCGGCGCGGTATGCTGCGGAATTCAGGCCGGGAGACCGGGAGGACACCGGCGGAGATGATGACGAATAATCGAAGAGGGGACATCTGGTATTGCTCGTCCTATTCTGCCCCTTGCGGGCCGGCCGCGGCGCTGCGCTCGTATTCGGCGTTGAACTCGCAGCCGATCAGGGCGATGAACGCCATCAGGCATCAGACCAATAGCGCAATACCTGCGCCGATCGATCCGTACATCCTATTGTAGTGAGCGATGTTGCTTGCGTACCATCGAACCCGGAAATCGCGAGGAGCCAGAGTATTGTGGTGAGAATAGCGCCCGGCCAGACGAATCGCCAGCGCTGCGGCCAGTAGGGTCGAAATAATAGAGGATGGCGGCCACCATGGAGGTGATTCCGCAAACCAGGGTATACCGGGCCATCATACTTACCCACTGCCAACTGGCGGACCAGGACGAAAGCAGCGGGTCGGCCGTCATCCATCTGACGACGATGGCGCGCTCCAGCACGCCGCCGAATAGAATCATGGGGATCCGGCGAGGAGGCACGGCGCACGCAAGCACGAGTACCATCGATACGCCGGCCTGCTTCACGAAGCCGCGGTCGCGCAGCACGCGGTAAGCGGCGTGAAACCGTCAGCCAGGTATTGATGACCCCGGATGCTGCCCATATCGAGACCACTGCCGCGAGGATCAGCACGCTCAGGGATGCTCGCCGGCCACCTTGAACTGCTGCACCACGGGCTCTTCAGATCCGGGCGGCACGATCTGGGAAAGCGCCTTCTGGGCATGCGCGACACCAGCTCCGCGCCAGGTCTGGCTACGAAGATAGTTGCCGCCGAGGCGGGGACCGGAAAAAGGGAGAGCACATCGCGGAATAGGCCGCCACTTTGGCGATGCTGAAACAGCCATCGTCGAACCGCGACCACAGCGCGCCGCAGAAGTCTGAAGATGGCGTGCGGAGTCAGAGACGCCACACGGCCAGTATACTTTATTGGGGCGGGCTTCAGCCTGCGCGGGACTTCAGTCCCGCTGCCGAACAATTGGCCTACCCACAATTGCAGAGTCTCACCACACTGAAGTTCCGCAGCGTGAGAGCGTCCGCGCCGGCGCCGCGGCAGCACCTTTGAAATCGAATTACCAAACCATTGGTATATCTCCGCTGTCATCACGCCGGCAAGGAATGGACCGAGCTTCCACACGACTGCACCGCCAGTTGCGCGCCATTGGTGGAGAGTCCCGCCGTCGCGCCTCCAGACCAACGTTTCGGAAGCGGCGATGGCCCTTTGCACCACCACCGAAGAACCCTTAGGACTTCTATCGTGAATCCGGATGCTGCGCCGCCATGCGCCATAGTCAGACCGGAGCTCGACGGTCGCCTGGCAGGAGGATTCCTGTCAGAATGGTACATGCCCCCAAGCTTGTGAGCGTACTCCCGCTCGTGCTGGTCCCGATGCCGGTGCAAAGCTTGGGTCGTCGAGAAGAACGGCGGCGAGTCAGAGGATGCACCGGTCAATCGATATGCGGCGAGCAAGATATCTCGGCCTGCGGTACGGCGTTCGGAAGAAACTCTATATTCCGGCCGGTGGCGGTATAGTCGTATCAATTTCTGCAAGAGCCCATTGCGGTAAATGGCGAGACTGCTGGGAGGTCAGGCGTAGATGCCAGAGTGAATAAAGTATTCGCGCCATCCGCAATGCCGGAGAGCAGTTCACCGTCGACGAACGCGATGCTGCTCCCGCCGCACGGCGCGGACGATCCATCCACGCGCACTCGTTGGGAGCGCCGGTGACCGATTCAGTGTACCGGTAGGTAGAACTCGACATCCGCCACACGGTCGGGGGCGAAGCCGGGTCCCTTGAGCGGCCGCGCTTCAGATCTGAAACCAGTCCTCGACGTCGCTCTCCTGAATCGTTGCGATTTGTCCAGGCGGAGTGGTGCCACCGCCTCCGAATACCGCTGGTAACGGCAACGAACGTCGCGCAGGCGTACCGGCTGGTGTTCGGCCGGGACAGACCATGTTTCTCGAAACTGAATACGGCCGTCGCTGCTGTAGACTACCGAGTAATATACCGGCGGGCTGGCGGCCGTAGTCGGCACGAGTTGAACCCGCAAATTACCCTCCTGCACCCTTACGGTGGTGCTTTGCATGACGATGGAAGAATTATCGGGAGCGTCAAAACTCTTCCAACTGATCGTCAAAGTGCCGCTGAAGCGGGTGCCGTCGGCCTTGTACAGCAAATCTTGAATCGTGGTCAGCGGCGGGCTGCGAGCGCGCTTGCCGACAACCATATCGCCGCAAGAAAAAACCGGGGAATCATCATACCTCCGAGTGGAAAGCGGAATCCGCATCGGATGGATGCGCGTGGAACGAAACATCCTGCTGGCTTCAGTTTAGCTGGCGAGTCCCTACGCCCTGGTCGGAGGTGCCTAAATTAGCTAAATAGATGATAGCCCGGCACTTGAGTGGCGCGAGGAGTTGCGAACGGCTTGTGACTGGCTTTTTTAAGGAAGTGGAATTTCGAAGTACAAAGAGCTCTTTTCCGCTCGCCGCCTCGGTGAGCCGCGTTCAGATAGAATTGTGGCGCCGCGCTGCAGCGCAGTCTGAAAATAGAAGAATCCGCTGGCGGATTGTCCGGGCGGCAGCATCTGGGCGGAAAACGCACGGCCTTCAATTTCCCAGGCGTCTAGCAGGTTCTTCTTGCTCTTGCCGATCTTGATTCCGCCGGTGGGCTTCCGGAATCATTTTCGGGCAGTCCGGCCCGCGCAGATAGCGGACTTCTTTGGCCAGCGTCGCACCTTGCCCCCGGTACCGTTGTAAGTGGCGCGCAGGCGATCGAGCCGAATGGCCTTATCGCCGTCGTTTTGGATCACTACTAAGACCGGCAAAATGCCATACTCATTCCGGATCGAGCTTGCCCGGCAGTCTTCACCTTCTCCGCTGACGTGTAGAGTATCCACCCGATGGTGATTGCGCGTCTGTCTGGCGATTCGCATAACTCGCCGCCGGGAGCTGCGCGGAAAGGGATCGCCTTGTCCGCCGCAGCAATGTGCATAACCCGGTAATACTTCGTTCGGTTACGTATTGCTGGGGTCATCTACTACAGACATTCGGGTTCTCCCAACGACTTGTCACCGCACGTATCACGCAGAGCGCGCAGAGGCCGCAGAGAATCATTCGATCTGATCTCTCCGCGGAAGCTCTGTGCTCCGCGTGATAGCCGTGCGTGACAGCGCCACAAGCTGAAAGTAAAGCTCGCCTGAGTCGGATCAGTCGGTCGATCCACTCGAGGATGCCGCCCTTCAGGTTCTGCGCGCGCGTGAACCCGTTCTCCGCGAGCAGCCGCACCGCCTTCGCGCTGCGGCCGCCCATCTTGCAGTGCACGACGATCTCGGGCGCGTCGGCGCCGCGGTGATCTCGGCCAGGCGCTTCGGCAGCTCGCCGAGCGGGATCAGCGTCGAGCCCGGAATCCGGCAGATCTGGAACTCGTTCGGCTCGCGCACGTCGAGCAGATCAGAACGGCGTCGCCGCGATCGAGCCGCGCCTTCAGCTCCTCGACCGTCGTCTCGCAGCTCGCGGCAGCGCCGGCGCCGCTGCGGCCTGCGCCGGCGCGACGCCGCAGAACTGCTCGTAGTCGATGAGCGCCGTGATCGTCGGATGGTCGCCGCACACCGGGCACTCCGGATCGCGCCGCAGCTTCAGCTCGCGGAAGCTGCATCGTCCAGCGCGTCGTAGAGCAGCAGCCGGCCGACGAGCGGCTCGCCGACGCCGAGGATCAGCTTGATCGCCTCGGTCGCCTGGATCGTGCCGATGACGCCCGGGCAGCACGCCGAGCACGCCGCCTTCGGCGCAGCTCGGCACGAGTCCGGGCGGCGGCGGCTCGGGATAGAGGCAGCGGTAGCACGGGCCGTCCTTGGTCGCGAACACCGACGCCTGTCCGTCGAAGCGGAAGATGCTGCCGTAGGCGTTCGGCTTGCCGAGCAGCACGCACGCGTCGTTGACGAGATACCGCGTCGGGAAGTTGTCGGTGCCGTCGACGATGACGTCGTAGTCGCGTGAAGATGTCGAGCGCGTTCGTCGGACGTCGAGCGCGTCTCGTGCGTCGTCGATCGTCGACGTCGCGGGTTGAGCGCCGTCGAGCCGATCGCGCGCCGACTCGAGCTTCGAGCGGCCGACGTCGGCGGTGCCGTGCAGGATCTGCCGCTGCAGGTTGCTGACGTCGACGACGTCGAAGTCGACGAGGCCGAGCGTGCCGACGCCGGCCGCGGCGAGATACAGCGCGGCGGGCGAGCCGAGTCCGCCGGCGCCGACGCAGCAGCACGCGCGCCGCCTTCAGCTTGCGCTGCCCCTCGACGCCGACCTCCGGCATGATCAGGTGCCGGCTGTAGCGCTGCATCTCGTCGTGCGTCAGCTCGGCAGCTCGCGTCTGCGGCCGGCGCCGCGCCGCGTCGACGCCGCCGGCGACCGACGGCACGATGCTGATCGTGTCGCCGGCTTCGACCGGCGTCGGCTTCGCGTCTGCAGATAGCGGATGTCTTCGTCGTTGACGATAGACGTTGACGAAGCTGCGCAGCTTGCCGTCGTCGCCGTAAGAGATGCGCGCGCAGATCGCCGTAGCGTCGTCGTCAGCGTCGGCGAGCAGCCTCGCCGACGGTGGCGCCGTCCGACCTCGACGGTGTCCTGCTTGCCCGGTGAACGGACGCAGCGGCGTCGGGATCAGAATCGGTGTCAGGCATATGCAGCTCTCCTCGTTCGAACGCGGAACGATCGTCGCGCAGCCGCCACGACCGGAGATCGCGTCCGGCCTCGCCGCGCGACGGCGACGATGACGTAGCTGAAGTTCGGCCACGCGTGCGTCGAGATCGAATGCGCGACGGCCGCGCCGGATGATCGGGATGCGAGTGGTAGAAGCCGACGAGCTCGACGCCGCGCGCTCGCGCGCGCGCGCTTCGCGACTGCCGGTAGTCGTCGGGCTCACGCGGAAGCGCCGCGCGCGGCCCTTCGTCGGTGACGTTGTTCGAGCTCGGCAGCCTCGACGATCTCGACGCGCGCGTCCGACGCCGATCAGCGCGCCGCAGCACTCGTCCGGATAGGTCGCGGCGCCGCGTGGCGCCGGATCGTCGCTCGCGCGCGTCCGCGGCCACGATCCGAGCGCTGGCGTCGTCGGTCTGTCCTCCCAGAACCGCTCGGACGAGGTAGCGCGCGCCGCCGTCGGGAAAGATCGTCGACGATCACGCCGTCGCGCGATCCGCGCGGCGCGATCGAGCGCGGCCGCCAGCGCTGCGCGCCGCTCGACACGCCGACGAGCAGCCCTGCCTCTGCGCGCCAGCCGCGCGCGTCAGCGCGTGCGCGTCCTCGGTCGAGACGCGCAGGTCCTCGTCGGCGCAGCGCGCGGATCGTAGATGCCGGGCACGATCGCCGTCGCCATGTGCTTCAGCCCTTCGACGCCGTGCAGCGGCGAGTCGGGCTGCACCGAGATCAGCCGGACGTCGCGGCGGATCGCTCGCGCAGCCGCCGCGCCGACGCCGACGAACGTGCCGCTCGTGCCGAGGCCGGCGACGAAGTGCGTGACGCGGCCGTCGGTCTGCTCGCAGGATCTCGAGCGCCGGTCGTGTCGTAGTGCGCGCGCCAGTTGGCGTCGTTGTTATGCTGGTCGGCGTAGAAGTAGCCGTCGGGCTCGCGCGGCGTAGAGCGCGCGCGCCTCGCGGATCGCGCCGTCGGTGCCGTCCATCGGATCGGTCGAGCACGACGCTCGGCGCCGAACGCGCGCAGCATGCGCTTGCCGCTCGGGCGTGACGTTGCCGGGCACGCACAGCCGCACGCGCGTAGCCGCGCGCCGCGCCGATCATCGCGTAGGCGATGCCGGTGTTGCCCGACGTCGCGTCGAGGATCGGATGCCGTCCGGGCAGCAGCGCGCCGCTCGCTTCGCCGTCGGCGATCATCGCGCGCCGCCGCGCGGTCCTTCGACCGAGCCGCCGGGGTTCTGCGCACTCGAGCTTCGCGTAGATGCTCGACGCCCGGCCGTCTCGAGCGGTTCGAGGCGCACGAGCGGCGTGTTGCCGATGAGCGCGGCAGCGAGGCGAGGTGCGAGCGTGCGAGGCGCGAGGATGCGAGGCGCGAGGCGCGAGGCGTGCGTCGCGAGGCGCGAGGTGCGACTCGGTGCGATCATCCTTCGCTCATCGCGTTCCGCCTCGAGCCGCAAATCCATTCGCATGGAAAATCTGTTCCCGCACGTTCACCACGTCTCCGATGACGAGGGTCCCCGGGCGCCGGTTTCCCGCCACGCCCGTCGCCGTTCGCGAGTCGGCGATCGTGCCCGTCCATGTCTCTTCGTCGGCGCGCGACGCGGCGAGGACAGCGCGGCGGGCGTGGACGGCCGCCATCCGCGCGCGATGAGCGTGGCTGCGATGTCGCGCTGGCGCGCGACCCCCATGAGGAACACGAGTGTCAGCCGGCCGGGCGCAATCGCGTCGAGCACCGGTTCGTAACTCGCCGGGGCGTAGCCGGCCAGCACGGTGAAAGCCGATGCGATGCCGCGGTGCGTGACGGGAATGCCCGCCAGCGCGGGCGCCGCGATCGCGTTCGTCACGCCGGGATACGATCTCGAACGGCACGTTCGCCGCGCGCAGCGCCAGCGCTTCTTCGCCGCCCCGGCCGAACACGAAGGGATCGCCTCCCTTGAGCCGCACGACGCGCTCGCGCCGCGTCGCGCGGCGCGGATCATCAAGGCGTGGATGGTGTCCCGGCGCCATGCTCGGGCGTCCGGCGCGCTTGCCGCACCGGGAACCGGCGTCGCGCGCCGCGCCAGCAGCGCACATCGTCACTCACGAGCGCGTCGTAAGCACGAGGTCGGCCCGGCGCAGCGATTCAACGCCGCCCGCGTCAGGAGCCCGGATCGCCCGGCCCCGCCCGACCAGAGACGACCATCCGGTCAACGTTCTCGACTTGAATGCCGCCTCCTGTAGCGCCGGCCTTCAGGCCTGCCTCGGGGTAGAGCGCGACCAACGCGTCGAGCAGGAGCGGACGACGATCGGCCATCGCGCACGCCGCGCGCCTTCCAGTCGCGGCGCGCCTCGCGCGCGGCCGCGGTCCAGCGATCGAGATCGGCCGGCAGCATCGCGTCGATGCCTTCGCGCAGCAGGCCGGCGAGCGCACGGCGCGTCGCCCGACGTGGAGATCGCGATCGTGACGCCGTCGCGCTGACGACGCCGCCGAGGTAGGCGGACGCGTTCGGCGGATCGTCCACCGCGTTGACGAACACCCGGCGCGTATCAGCGAGTTGCGCGATGCGCGCGTTGAGGTCAGGCGGTCCGGCGGTGACGACGAGCCAGACGTCGTCGAGGTCCGCGTCGGTGAAGTCGTCGCCCGCCGCTCACACCTCCGCGCCTGCGCGCACCAGCGTCGCGCTTGGGACCGATCACGGCCTCGTCGCCCACGACGAGGACCCGGCGGCCCTCGAGTTTGAGCAGACAGCGCGGCAGCTCCATCGACCCGCCCGTTCTGCGCAAAACAAAAAGGCCCGGAAACCACGTGTGGCTTCCGGGCCTTTGAAATCCTTGGATTGCTGATCGATCAGCGTAAAGCGGACTCCGGGCTGGAAGCTGTCGGTTCCGACAACAGCAGCAACAGGCTGCACCAGCGCACGCACCACGCGGAACATTGGCTTCCGTTGGCCAGACACTCGCCGCCCCTGTCAAATCGCGCCTCGCGCCTGCGCCTCGCGCATACGGCTCACGTCCTCCGCTTTGAAGGAACAGACGACGGGAGGTTCATCGATGAACAAGGACGAGCTCAACGGCAAGATCGACCGGCTCAAGGGAAGATCAAGGAAGAGGTCGGCCACGCGACCAACGACCGGAGCTGCAGGACGAGGGCGTGGCGGATCAGGCAGCCGGCCGCGTCGAGGAAGGAGTTCGGCAAGGCCCGCCGGAAGGTCGGCGACGCCCCGTGCGCACGACGTCGCGCACAAGATCAAGGACTAGTCGCTTCGCTCCCAGTCGGGCAGGGTGGTTGGAGCTGGGTTCGCGGGCAGCGGGCCTGGGACTACTGGCGCTCGCCCGCCGCCCTCCGCTCTGCCCTCCTGCCCTGGGCACCCGTGACCCTGCCCCACCCCGTCCATCCCCCGCTTGCGTTATTTCGTGCCGTTTGCTATATTTCCTAGGTTCTGGTCGGCCCTAGGACACCCTATCTAGGGCCTCATCCCCAGACAGCCGACCCGGCTGCACGGACGGACCGCAAACCGGCACCTACTTTAAAACCATATAGAGGTAAGTCAGTTCCAGGTGCCGGGCCGCGAGCGCGGCGCCCCAGGGCGCGAACAATCGAGACCTGCTGAAAGAAGGGCGGCGTACGCTTCTTTTTCGATGTGTCTTTTTTGACGGACGTGCTATTGCCGACGATCAGCCAGCTGGTTCGCAAGGGCCGCGAGAAGGTCGTCACGCAAGACCAAGAGCCCGGCGCTGCAGAACAGCCCGCAGAAGCGCGGCGTCTGCGTCGCGCGTCTTCACGCAGACGCCCGAAGAAGCCGAACTCGGCGCTGCGCAAGGTCGCGCGCGTGCGGCTGACCAACGGCATCGAGGTCACGACCTACATCCCGGGCGTCGGCCACAACCTGCAGGAGCACTCGCTCGTGCTCATCCGCGGCGGCCGCGTCAAGGATCTGCCGGGCGTGCGCTATCACGTCGTCCGCGGCACGCTCGACGCCGTCGGCGTGCAGGGCCGCATGCAGGGCCGTTCGAAATACGGCGCGAAGCGCCCGAAGTCGTAGGAAGGCGAGGTTAAGCCATGCCACGACAGACGAGAAATCCCGAAGCGCGACATTCCGGCGCGATCCGATCTATCAGCAGCCCGCTCGTGACGCAAGTTCATCAACTGCGTGATGAGCGACGGCAAGCGCAGCACCGCCGAGCGCATCATCTACAAGAGCTTCGACATCATCAAGGAGAAGACCGGCGACGATCCGCTGAAGGTGTTCAAGAAGGCGATCGACAACGTCAAGCCGAGCCTCGAAGTGAAGTCGCGCCGCGTCGGCGGCTCGCAACTACCAGGTGCCGGTCGAAGTGAACCCGAACCGCCGCCTGTCGCTCAGCATCCGCTGGCTGGTCGGCTACGCGCGCGAGCGCGGCGACGGCAAGACGATGCAGGAGAAGCTCGCCAACGAGTTGCTGGACGCGGCGAACCTGCGCGGCGGCGCGGTGAAGAAGCGCGAAGACGTGCACCGCATGGCCGAAGCCAACAAGGCGTTCGCGCACTACCGCTGGTAAGTCAGCCATGGCCACGGCAAACATCCGCTCAGCTCAGCACGCGCAACATCGGCATCATGGCGCACATCGATGCCGGCAAGACCACCACGACGGAACGGATCCTGTTCTACACCGGGCATCACGTACAAGATCGGCGAAGTCCACGAAGGCACCGCCGTCATGGACTGGATGGAGCAGGAGCAGGAGCGCGGCATCACGATCACGTCGGCCGCGACGACCTGCTTCTGGCGCGATCACCGCATCAACATCATCGACACGCCGGGCCACGTCGACTTCACCGCCGAAGTCGAGCGCTCGCTGCGCGTGCTCGACGGCGCGGTCGCCGTGTTCGACTCGGTCGCCGGCGTCGAGCCGCAGTCCGAGACCGTCTGGCGCCAGGCCGACAAGTACCGCGTGCCGCGCATCTGCTTCGTCAACAAGATGGACCGCATCGGCGCGGACTTCAAGCGGACGTTCGATCAGATCATCACGCAAGCTCGAAGCGCAACCCGGTCGCGATCCAGCTGCCCATCGGCTCCGAGGACAAGTTCGTCGGCGTGGTCGACCTCATCAAGATGAAGTCGATCACCTACAAGGACGAGACGATGGGCGCCGACTACATCGTCGGCGAGATTCCGGCCGACATGCTGGAGGAGGCGAAGCACTACCGCGAGCAGCTGATCGAGAAGGTCAGCGAAGTCGACGACACGATCCTCGAGAAGTACCTGCACGGCGAGCGACAGATCACCGAGGACGAGATCAAGGCGGCGCTGCGCAAGCGCGTCAACAGCTCGGTCCGCACCGAAGGGCGAAGGCGGCGTTCGTGCCGGTCATCTGCGGCTCGGCGTTCAAGAACAAGGGCGTGCAGCCGCTGCTCGACGCGGTCGTCGACTACCTGCCGTCGCCGCTCGACGTGCCGTCGATCACGGGCTTCGATCCCGACAAGGCGACCCGAGACGACGCATCGATCGAGCGCCCGGCGACGCGACGACGCGCCGTTCGCGGCGCTCGGCGTTCAAGATCATGACCGACCCGTTCGTCGGCCAGCTCACGTTCATCCGCGTCTACTCGGGCGTGCTGACCGCCGGGATCGACGGTCTACAACTCGACCAAGCAGACGCACCGAGCGCATCGGCCGCCTGCTGAAGATGCACGCCAACAAGCGCGAGGAAATCAAGGAAGTCTACGCCGGCGACATCGCCGCCGCGGTCGGCCTGAAGAGCGTGTCGACCGGCGACACGATCTGCGACGAGAAGAAGCCGATCGTGCTCGAGTCGATGGACTTCCCGGAGCCGGTCATCTCGCTCGCGATCGAGCCGAAGACCAAGGCCGACCAGGAAAAGCTCGGCGTCGGCCTCGCAGAAGCTGATGGCCGAAGATCCGACCTTCCGCGTGAAGACCGACCAGCAGACCGGCCAGGTCGATCATCGCCGGCATGGGCGAGCTGCACCTCGAGATCATCGTCGACCGCCTGAAGCGCGAGTTCAGCGTCGAGGCGACGCGTCGGCAAGCCGCAGGTCGCCTACAAGGAAACGCTGACGCGTCCGGCCGACGGCGAGATGAAGCTACGCCAAGCAGACCGGCGGCCGCGGCCAGTACGGCCACGTGAAGATCCACCTCTATCCCGGGCGAGCCGGGCACCGGCTACATCTTCGAGAACGAGATCACGCGGCGGCTCGATTCCGAAGGAATTCATCAAGCCGATCGACGAAGGGATCAAGGAAGCGCTCACGCGCGGCGTGCTCGCCGGCTATCCGATCGACGACGTGCGGATCGAGCTCTACGACGGCTCGTATCACGACGTCGACTCGTCGGAAATGGCGTTCAAGATCGCCGGCTCGATGGCGTTCCAGGACGCGGCCAAGAAGGCCAAGCCGGTGCTGCTCGAGCCGGTGATGCGCGTCGAGGTCGTCGTGCCCGAAGGAGCACATGGGCGACGTCATGGGCAACCTGTCCAGCCGGCGCGGCCAGATCCAGTCGCAGGAAGACCGCGGCGGCACGCAGATCATCAACGCGCGCGTGCCGCTGTCGGAGATGTTCGGGTACGCGACCGACCTCCGCTCGCGCACGCAGGGCCGCGCGACCTACTCGATGCACTTCGATCGCTACGAGCAGGCGCCGAACAACGTGAGCGAGGAAGTCGTCGCTCGAATGCAGGGAAAGACGTAACATGGCTACCGCACCGTTCAGCGACAAGATCCGCATCCGCCTGAAGGCGTATGACTACCGCGTGCTCGACCAGTCGACGACCGAGATCGTGGACACGGCGCGAGCGCACGGGCGCGCGGCTGGCCGGGCCGATTCCGCTGCCGACCGACGAAGAACAAGTGGACGGTGCTGCGCTCGCCGCACGTCGACAAGAAGTCGCGCGAGCAGTTCGAGATCCGCACGCACAAGCGGCTGATCGACATCTTCGAGCCGACGCCGCAGACGGTGGACGCGCTGATGAAGCTCGATCTGCCGGCCGGCGTCGACGTCGAGATCAAGGCGTTCGGCAAGGAACACAAAGTAGCCATGGTCAACGGCAATCATCGGCAGGAAAGTCGGCATGACGCAGGTGTTCGCGGCGGACGGCACCGTCGCATCCCGGCGACCGTCATCAAGGCCGGGCCGTGCGTCGTCGTCCAGGCGAAGAACGCGCAGAGCGACGGCTACGAGGCCGTGCAGCTCGGCGCTCGTCGAAGAGAAGCCGGCGAAGGTCAACAAGGCGATCGCCGGCCACTACAAGAAGGCCGGCAACGTGCCGCCGACGCGCGTGCGCGGCGAGGTCGAAGCTGCGCCAGGCGCGGCGAGACGCGCCGAAGGCGGGCGATCAGGTGCTCGTCGGCGGCGTGTTCAGCGACGGCGAGCGCGTGGACGTCATCGGCATCAGCCGCGGCAAGGGCTTCCAGGGCGTCATCGAAGCGCCACAACTTCGCCGGCGGCGCGGCGACCCACGGGTCGATGTTCCATCGCGCGCCCGGCTCGATCGGCGCCTCGTCGTTCCCCTCGCGCGTCGTCAAGGGCATGCGCGCGGCGGGCCGCATGGGCGGCGACCGCGTGACGATGCGCAACCTGAAGGTCGTGCGGGTGGACGCCGAGAACAACCTGCTGCTCGTCGCGCGGCGCGGTGCCCGGCGCGCCCGGGAGCTACATCGTCGATCCGCAAGGCCGTCACGGCGAAGAAGGAAACGGTCGCCGCAGGTCGAGAAGGCCAGCAAGGTCACCGTCGCGAAGAAGCCCGCCGCCAAAGGGCAAGAAGTAGACGCTCAGTGAAGATCGACATCGTCAACGCGCAACAAAGAAACCGTCGGCAGCGCTCGACGCTGAAGGACGAGGTCTTCGGCGGCCGCGTGAACACCGACCTGATCTGGGAAGTCGGTCGTGCAGCGAGAACGCGGCGGAGCGCCGCGGCACGCACGCGACGAAGAACCGCGCGCACGTCAGCGGCTCGCGGCAAGAAGCCGTGGCGCCAGAAGGGCACCGGCCGCGCGCGCGTCGGCGAGATCCGCAACCCGCTGTGGCGCAAGGGCGGCACCGTGTTCGGCCCGCAGCCGCGCAGCTACGACTACGCGCTGCCGCAGCAAGGTCGAAGCGCGGCGCGCTGCGCGCGGCGCTCGCCGCAGAAGCTGGCCGACGGCGCGCTGCGGTGGTCGACTCGCTCGACGCCGCCGATCGGCGCGAACGTCAAGACCAAGGCGACCGCCGAGATGCTGAAGCGGCTCGGCGTGCAACGGCAAGACGCTGGTCATCGACGTGGCGCTCGACGACGAAGCGTTCGCGCTGTCGGCGCGCAACATCGCCGGCGTGCGAGCTCGTGCCGAGCGGCCGCGTCACCGCGCGCGACGTGATGAACGCGGACCAGCGTGGTCGCGACGCGCGGCGGCGCTCGAGAAACTGCAGGAGAGTCGCTCGGCTAGCGTGACAAGCTCGACACGACGTCATCCGCCGGCCGCTCGATCACCGAGAAGACGACGCATCCTGCGCGAAGACGGCCGGACGCTCGTGTTCGAGGTGCGCGCCGGACGCCAACAAGGTGGACATCAAGCGCGCGGTCGAGAAGCTGCTCGGCGCGAAGGTCGAGGCGGTCCGCACGTCGCATCGCGCACGGCAAGATGAAGCGCCAGGGGCGGTTCGTCGGCCAGCGGTCCGACTGGAAGAAGGCCTACGTGAAGCTGCGCGAAGGCGAGAAGATGCCCGGAGTTCCTGGAGGGCGCGTAGAGCAATCATGCCGATTCAGCAAATACAACCCGACGTCGCCGGGCCGGCGGTTCCAGACCGTCCAGACGTTCGACGAGATCACGACGACCGAGCCGCACAAGCCGCTGGTCGAGCCGCTGCAGCAGTCCGGCGGCCGCAACAACCACGGCGAGCTCACGTCGTGGTGGCGCGGCGGCGGCCACAAGCGGAGCTACCGCGTCATCGACTTCAAGCGCGACAAGCGCGACATCCCGGCGACGGTGTCGACGATCGAGCATGACCCGAACCGCTCGGCGCGCATCGCGCTGCTGACCTACGCGGACGGCGAGAAGCGCTACATCCTGCAGCCGGTCGGCCTGAAGGTGGGCGACGACGATCGTGGCCGGCGACAACGTCGACATCCTGCCGGGCAACGCGCTGCCGCTGAAGAACATCCCGCTCGGCACGCTGGTCCACAACGTGGAGCTGCAGGCCGGGCAAGCGGCGGCCAGATCGCGCGCAGCGCCGGATCGTCGCGTGCAGCTGGTGGCCAAGGAAGGCGACTACGCCGTCGGTCAAGATGCCGTCGGGCGAGATCCGCAAGATCAACATCGAGTGCTACGCGACGATCGGCCAGGTCGGCAACCTCGATCACGAGAACGTGTCGATCGGCAAGGCCGGCCGCAGCCGCTGGCTGGGCAGCGGCCGCACGTGCGCGGCGTCGCGATGAACCCGGTCGACCACCCGCTCGGCGGCGGTGAAGGCAAGACCTCGGGCGGCCGCCACCCGGTGTCGCCGTGGGGCCTGCCGACCAAGGGCTACAAGACGCGCAACAGCAAGACGCACGGATCAAGTTCATCGTCACAGCGGAGACACGAAGTAAATGGGCCGCTCACTGAAGAAGGGTCCGTTCGTCGACGTCGCCGCTCCTCGAGAAGATCGAGGTGATGAACCGCGGCGGCGAGCAAGAAGGTCATCAAGACCTGGTCGCGCCGCTCGACGGTGATGCCCGAGATGGTGGGCCACACGCTCGCGGTGCACAACGGGAAGAAGTTCATCCCGGTGTACGTGACCGAGAACATGGTCGGCCACAAGCTCGGCGAGTTCGCGCCGACGCGGCACGTTCAAGGGGCACACGACGAAGGCCGACAAGGCGGCGCGGTCGCGGCGGCGGCGCCGGCGGCGCCGGCGGCGGGCGCGGCAGGCGGGCGGCGGCAGAGGGATGCGTCATGATCGAAGCGCACGCGACCGCGCGCGTACGTCCGCACGTCGGCGCAGAAGGCCGGGCCTCGTGCTCGATCTGATCCGCGGCCAGCGACGTCAACCACGCGCTCGCGACGCTGCAGTTCGCGCGCAAGATCGATCGCGCGCGACATCGAGAAGGTGCTGCGCTCGGCGATCGCCAACGCGCAGCAGAAGGACGGCTTCGGCGGCGACGTCGACCGGCTGTTCGTGGCGGCGTGCTACGCCAACCAGGGGCCGTCGCAGAAGCGGATCCGCCCGGCCCCGATGGGCCGCGCGTTCCGCGTCGTGAAGCGCACGGCGCACCTGACGGTGCAGGTCGCGGAGCGGCCGTGAAGGTCGTCGCCGGCCGGCGGACGGCGCGAAGCGCCGCGCGCCGGCGCGCAGCCGAAGGCGCGCAGCGGCGCGAAGACGAAGCGCGGCAGAAGCGCGGCCACAGACGAAGGCAGAAGGAGTAATCGTGGGTCAGAAAGTTCATCCGTACGGGTTCCGGCTCGGCTTCAACAAGACCTGGCGGTCGCGCTGGTACGCCGACCGCGACTACGCGAAGCTGCTGCACGAGGACCTCGAGCTGCGCGACGACCTGAAGAAGCGCTTCGCGCACGCCGGCGTCTCGAAGATCGAGATCGAGCGCGCGGCCAACAAGCTGAAGATCGACATCTACACCTCGCGCCCGGGCATCATCATCGGCCGCAAGGGCACGGAAGTCGACAAGCTGAAGCAGGAGATCCAGAAGCGGACCAACCGCGAGGTCTTCATCAACATCCAGGAGATCCAGAAGCCGGAGCTCGACGCGCAGCTCATCGCCGAGTCGGTGGCGATGCAGCTCGAGAAGCGCGTCGCGTTCCGCCGCGCGATGCGCAAGGCGGTCGAGTCGGCGCTGCGCTTCGGCGCGCGCGGCATCAAGGTGCGCGTGTCGGGCCGCCTGAACGGCGCCGAGATCGCGCGGTCCGAGTGGGTATCTGCACGGCCAGCTGCCGCTGCAGACGCTGCGCGCCGACATCGACTACGGCTTCGCGCGAAGCGATCACGACCTACGGCGCAGATCGGCGTCAAGGTGTGGCTCTACAAGGGCGAGCGCCTGGTGCCGCAGCGTCGGCCGCGAAGAAGATTATCGGAGCGCGCGCCGCGGCGGCCGCCAGCGGCGCGCGTGAGACTGGCAGCTGAGCGTCGGCACTCGGCGATCGATGACCAGCGACCAGATGCCGATTACAGATGAGCGATTAGGGATCGCTATGTTGATGCCGAAGAAGGTCAAGTACCGGAAGCAGCAGCGCGGCCGCATGCGCGGGCAAGGCGTGGCGCGGGTCGCGACGTGTCGTTCGGCGACTACGGGCTGAAGGCGCTCGAGCCGTGCTGGCTGACCGACCGCCAGATCGAGGCGGCGCGCGTCGCGATGACGCGGTTCATCAAGCGCGGCGGCAAGATCTGGGTGCGCGTGTTCCCGGACAAGCCGATCACCAAGAAGCCGCAGGAAACCCGCATGGGCAAGGGCAAGGGCGCGCCCGAGCAGTGGGTGTGCGTCGTCCGGCCCGGGCCGGATCCTGTTCGAGATGGAAGGCGTGACCGAGACCGAGGCGCGCGAGGCGATGCAGCTGGCCGCGGCCAAGCTGCCGATCCTGACGCAAGTTCGCGACGCGCTTCGCGCAGGAGAAGGCGTCATGAAGGCCGCGGAACTGCGCGACCTCGGCGCCGACGAGCTGCAGCAGCGCGAGAACGCGATCTCGACCGATCAGCTGTTCCGGCTGCGGATCCAGAAGTCGATGGGGCAGCTCGAGGCGCCGGCACAAGATGCGAGTCGCTGCGCCGCGATCTCGCGCGCGTCAAGACGGTGCTGCGCGAGAAGGAGACGGTAGGTAAGCGATGGCGCAGCCAAAGCGACAAGTCACTGGCGTCGTCGTCAGCGACAAGATGCACAAGAGCATCGTCGGTCGCCGATCGAGCGGCAGGTGCGCCACGGGCTCTACGGCAAGACCGAGCGGCGGACGTCGAAGTTCATGGTCGCACGACGAGAAGAACGAGGCCAAGGTCGGCGACACGCGTCGCGATCGTCGAGACGCGTCCGCTCAGCCGCCGCAAGCGCTGGGTCGCTCGACGCGCGATCGTCGCAGAAGGCGAAGGAGGTCTAAGCCATGATCCAGATGCGATCGATCCTCGACGTCGCCGACAACTCCGGCGCGCGCAAGATCGCGGTCATCAACCCGATCGGCGGATCGACCGGCCGCTACGCGCGGCTCGGCGACATCGTCACCGCGTCGGTGAAGGAAGCGACGCCCGAGGCGACCGTGAAGAAGGGCAGGTCGTGAAGGCGGTGATCGTGCGCACGGTCAAGGAGCAGCGCCGCACGCGACGGCAGCTACATCCGCTTCGACCGCAACGCCGCCGTGCTGATCAACGACCAGAACGAGCCGATCGGCACGCGCGTGTTCGGGCCGGTGGCCCGCGAGCTGCGCGAGCGCCGGTTCATGAAGATCATCTCGCTCGCGCCGGAGGTTCTGTAGGCATGTCCACGATCTGCAGACTACACCCGATCCGCAAGAACGACAACGTGCTGGTCATCACCGGCAAGGACCGCGGCAAGCGCGGCCGCGTGCTCGAAGGTGCTGCCCGACGAAGAACCGCCTCATCGTCGAGGGCGTGAACATGATCAAGCGCCACACGAAGCCGAACCCGGGCAAGCAACATCAAGGGCGGCATCGTCGAGCGCGAGGCGCCGCTGCACGCCTCGCAACGTGCAGCTGGTCTGCCCCGAGTGCGGCAGCGCAGACGCGCATCGGCCGCAAGATCCTCGGCGACGGCCGCAAGGTCCGCATCTGCCGCAAGTGCGAGGGAGTGGTCGACAAATGAGCCGCCTGAAAGAGCGCTACCAGAAGGAAGTCGTCCCGGCGCTCAAGAAGGAGTTCGGCTACAAGAACGTGATGGCCGTCCCGAAGATCGAGAAGGTCGTCGTCAACATGGGCCTCGGCGAGGCGACGTCGAACGCCAAGATCATCGACACCGGCGCCGACGAGCTCGCGCGCATCACCGGCCAGAAGCCGGTGACGCGCCGCGCGAAGAAGTCGATCGCGCAGTTCAAGGTCCGCAAGGGCCATGCCGGTCGGCACGATGGTGACGCTGCGCGGCGAGCGGATGTGGGAGTTCCTCGACCGCCTGATGAGCATCGCGCTGCCGCGCGTGCGCGACTTCAGCGGCGTGTCGCCGCAAGCGGCTTCGACGGCCGCGGCAACTACACGCTCGGCCTGCAGCGACCAGCTGCTGTTCCCGGAGATCGACTACATGAAGGTCGACAAGGCGCGCGGGATGAACGTCTCGGTCGTGACGACGGCCAAGACCGACGAAGAAGCGCGGAAGCTGCTGCAGTTCATCGGCATGCCGTTCCGGCAGAAGCTAGGCGACTAAAGGCGTATGGCTACGACAGCAAAGATCGCGAAAGAACAGAAGACGCCGAAGTTCAAGGTCCGGCTGCGCAACCGCTGCCACCTGTGCGGCCGCCCGCGCGCCTACATGCGGAAGTTCGCGCTGTGCCGCCTGTGCTTCCGCAAGCTCGCGCTCGAGGGCGACGTCACCGGCGTCACGAAGAGCAGCTGGTAAGTGGAAGGCTTGGCAGAGCCGATGACAGCTGCAAGCTGATGAAGAGCTAGAGAGATATGACTGACCCTATCGCAGACATGCTCACGCGGATCCGCAACGCGGTGACCGCGCAAGCACACGCGCGTCGACATGCCGCCGTCGCGCCTCAAGGCCGAGATCGCGCGCATCCTCCAGGACGAAGGCTACATCCAGGGCTTCAAGCTGCTCGACGACGCAGCCGAGCAAGACGGCAGCAGCCGGCCAAGACGCTGCGCCTGTTCCTGAAATACGGGCCGCACGGCGAGCGGCTGATCACCGGCGTCCAGCGCATCAGCCGCCCCGGCCGCCGCGTCTACTTCGGCAGCGACGACGTGCCGGACGTGCTCGGCGGGCCTCGGCACCAGCATCCTGACGACGTCGCGCGGCGTCATGACCGGCCGCGCCGCCGTGAAGGCGGGCGTCGGCGGCGAAGTGCTCTGCAACATCTGGTAGCACGATCGAAGCTCGGCGACGTGGCCCGAGGCTGAGCTGAAGCTGAACAATGTCTCGAATCGGCAAGAAACCCATCACGATCCCGAAGGGCGTCACCGTCAAGGTGCGTCGACGGCGCCGTCGAAGTGCAGGGCCCGAAGGGCAAGCTGCGGCAGGCGCATCCGCGCCGGCATCAACTTCGAGCTCGCCGACGGCCACGCTGCGTCGCGAAGCTGGCGACGCGACGACCCGGAGCTCGGCAAGTTCCACGGCCTGGCGCGCAGCCTGGTCGCCAACGCCGTCACGGGCGTCACCGACGGGCTTCAAGCAGCGAGCTCGACATCGTCGGCGTCGGCTACCGCGCCGGAGCTGAAGGGCAAGCAGGTGCATCTTCGCGCTCGGCTACTCGCACGCCGGTCGTGTTCGACATCCCGAGCGGGCATCGACGTCGCGATCGACAAGCAGACGCACATCACGGTGACCGGCGTCGACCGGCAGCTGGTCGGCCAGGTGGCGGCGAACATCCGGCGGCTGCGCAAGCCGGATCCCTACAAGCAGAAGGGCGTCCGCTACACCGGCGAAGTGCTGAAGAAGAAGGCCGGCAAGACCGGGGCGAAGTAGTCATGAAGATCAAGACCGAAGGACGATCGCCGCGACCGGATTCAGCTGCGCCAGCGCAAGCGGATCTGCGGCACGACGGAGCGGCCGCGCCTGAGCGTGTTCCGCAGCGTCGACGCACATCTACGCGCAGGTCATCGACGACCTGAGCGGCAAGACGCTCGTGTCGGCGTCGACCGTCGAGCCGGCGCTGAAGGGCGCGCTCGACAAGGACGCGCGCGGCGGCAACCTCGAAGGGCGCCGAGGCGATCGGCAAGGCCATCGCCGAGCGCTCGATCGAAAAGGGCATCAAGCGCGTGGTGTTCGACCGCAGCGGGTTCCTGTATCACGGGCGCATCCGCGCCGTGGCGGACGCCGCGCGCAAAGCCGGTCTGGAGTTCTAGATGTAGCATGCAGACTCGTGAACGAATCGACCCGTCGCAGCTCGACATCAAGGACACCGTCGTCTCGATCAACCGCGTGACCAAGGTCGTCAAGGGCGGCAAGAACCTGAGCTTCAGCGCGCTGGTCGTCGTCGGCGACGGCCACGGCGTGGTCGGCTTCGGCATCGGCAAGGCGAAGGAAGTGCCGTCGGCGATCAAGAAGGGCATCGAGGCGGCGAAGAAGAACCTGATCCGCGTGCCGCTGGCAGGGCACGACGATTCCGCACCGGATCGTCGGCAACTTCGGCGCGGGCAGCGTGCTGCTGAAGCCGGCGCCGGACGGCACCGGCATCATCGCCGGCGGCGCGGTGCGCGCGGTCGTCGAGGCGGCCGGCATCACCAACATCCTGACCAAGTCGCTCGGATCGGCGAACCCGCACAACGTGGTGCGGGCGACGTTCGCAGGGCTCGACGACGCTGAAGGATCCGGCGCTCGATCGCGCGGCTGCGCGGCAAGGAACTCTGCGGAGCTGACGCGGGCGACGCGGCGTAACGAAGCGCATGGCCAATCAACGAACCGACACGAAGGGCGCCACCGTCAAGGTGACGCTGCGTCAAGAGCCCGACCGGGTTCAACCGCAACCAGGCGACGGTCGTGCAGGGCCTCGGGCCTGCGGCGCATCCGCCACACGGTCGGAGCTGAAGGACACGCCGGCGACGCGCGGCATGATTCACAAGGTGCGTCACCTCGTCGAGGTCGGAGTAGTACGACGTCATGGCAGTCTGAACGAATCTGCGACCCGCCCAAGGGCATGAAGCACGCGAAGAAGCGGATCGGCCGCGGCCAGGGATCGGGCAACGGCAAGACCGCCGGCCGCGGCCACAAGGGCGCGAAGTCGCGCTCGGGCTTCAAGTTCAAGCGCGGGTTCGAAGGCGGCCAGATGCCGCTGCACCGCCGCGTGCCCGAAGCGCGGGTTCCACAATCCGTTCCGCGTCGAGTACGAGGTGGTGAACCTCGACACGCTCGGCCGAGCGGTTCGACGCCGGCACCGTCGTGACGCCGGAGCTGCTGCGCGAGCACGGCCTGGTCGGCGGCGGCAAGCAGCGGCGTGAAGGTGCTGGCGCGCGGCGAGGTCGGCAAGGCGCTGACCGTGCACGCGCACAAGTTCAGCGGCAAGGCGGCGGAGAAGATCGCCGCGGCGGGCGGCGCGACGGAGCAACTCGCGTGAACGACAGCCTGAAGAACATCTTCGCCGTCTCGGACCTGCGCAACCGCGTGCTGTTCACGCTCGGGCTGCTCGGCGTGTACCGCGTCGGCGCACCACATCACGATGCCCGGCGTGAACCTCGCGCGCGCTGCGACGAGCTGGCGCGAGCAGCTCGCAGAACACGATGTTCGGCCTGTACGACATGTTCTCCGGCGGCAACCTGTCGAAGGTGACGATCTTCGCGCTGGGCATCATGCCCTACATCAGCGCGTCGATCATCCTGCAGCTGCTGACGGTGGTCTGGCCGTATCTCGAGAAGCTGTCGAAGGAAGGCGAGCTCGGCCGGCGCAAGATCACGCAGCACGCGCTACGGCACGATCGTGCTGAGCGTCGTGCAGGCGCTCGGCATCGCGATCTTCCTCGAGCGCCAGACGCAGATCGCCGGCGGCCTGCCGCTGGTCTATCAACCCGGGCTGGCGTTCCGGCTGATGACGGTGCTGACGCTGACGACCGGCACCTGCTTCATCATGTGGCTCGGCGAGCAGATCACCGAGCGCGGCATCGGCAACGGCATGTCGCTGATCATCTACGCCGGCATCGTCGTCGGCCTGCCGCGCGGCGGTGCTGCAGACGTTCGAGCAGATGCGGACCGGCCAGATCGGGCTGATCCGGATCCTGTTCCTGATGGTGCTGATGGCGCTGGTGATCGCGCGCGATCGTCTTCGTCGAGCGCGGCCACCGGCGGGTCACCGTGCAGTACGCCAAGCGCGTCGTCGGGCGGCGGATGTACGGCGGCTCGAGCACGCACATCCCGCTGAAGGTGAACACCGGCGGCGTCATCCCGGTGATCTTCGCCTCGTCGATCCTGGCGTTCCCGGCGACGATCGCGCAGGCGTTCCCAGGCGGCCGTCGGCCGACGCGGTCGTCGACAGCAGCTCGGCCTCGGGATGCCGCTCTACAACCTGCTCGTACGTCGCCGGCATCATCTTCTTCGCGTACTTCTACACGGCGATCATCTTCAACCCGGATGACGTCGCGGAGAACATGCGGAAGCTTACGGCGGCTTCGTGCCCGGGCATCCGGCCGGGCAAGCGGACGGCGGAGTACATCGACACGATTCTGGCGCGGATCACGCTGGCCGGCGCGGTCTACCTGGCGCTGATCGCGCTCCTGCCGAACTTCCTGATCAGCGGCTTCAGGGTGGCGCCGATTCCGTTCATCGGCGAGTGGCTCGACGCGGCGCTGCCGCAAGTTCATCACCGAAGGCATGAACGTGCCGTTCTTCTTCGGCGGCACGTCGCTGCTGATCGTCGTCGGCGTGGCGATGGACACGGTGCAGCAGGTCGAGTCGCAGCTGATCATGCGGCACTACGACGGGTTCATGAAGAAGACGCGGATTCGCGGGCGGCGAAGGGCGTAGCGATCGTGGCGCTCGAACTCTGACTCGATGCTCGGACCGCCGGGCGCGGGAAAGGCACGCAGGCCGAGCGCTTCGCGCGGAGCCGCGGGATCCCGAAGATCTCGACCGGCGACATCCTGCGCGAGGCGGTGCACGACCGGCACCGAGATCGGCCGGCGCGCCAAGGCGATCATGGACCGCGGCGAGCTGGTCAGCGACGACGTGATGATCGGGATCGTCAGCGAGCGGCTGGAGCGGCCGGACGCGCGCGACGGGTTCGTGCTCGACGGGTTTCCGCGCACGGTCGGCGCAGGCGGCGGCGCTCGACGCGATCATGGACGGGCCGCGATCCGCTGATCGTGGTCGACATCGTGGTGCCGGAAGACGGAGCTGGTGCGGCGGCTGGGCACGCGGATGATCTGCGAGGACTGCGGCACCGACGCGCCGGTCGGCAGCGCGGTCGGCGCGCCTGCGCCAAGTGCGGCGGCCAGCTGGTGCAGCGCGACCGACGACAACCAGGCGGTCGTGCTCGAGCGGCTGAAGGTGTATCACCGGCAGTCCGAGCCGCTGGTCGAGTTCTACCGCGTGCGGCCGACGTTCCGGTCGATCGACGGCGCGCAGGCGCCCGATCGGCGTGGCGGCGGATCTGGCGGCGGCGATCGCGGCGGCGGGCAACGGCGCTGCGCGCGACGGAGCGCGCGCGGTGATCGTCTGCCGCTCGGCCGGCGGAGCTCGAGCGGATGCGCGAAGCCGGCCGGCTGGTCGGCGAGGTGCTGACCGAGCTCGCCGCGCTGCGTCGCGCCGGGCGTGACGACGGCGGACCTGGACGAGCTGGCGGAGAAGCGGATCCGCGCAGGCGGGCGCGACGCCGGCGTTCAAGGGGTATCACGGCTACCCGGCGACGATTTGCGCGTCGATCAACGAAGAGGTGATCCACGGGATCCCGTCGGGCCGCCGGGTGCTGAACGAAGGCGACGTGATCTCGATCGACGTCGGCGCGTCGCTCGACGGCTACTTCGGCGACAGCGCGATCACGCTGCCGGTCGGCCGGGTGTCGGAGGAGGCGGCGACGCTGCTGCGCGTGACCGAGGAGTCGCTCTACAAGGCGATCGAGCGCGTGCAGGCCGGGCGGCCGGATCTCGGACATCGGCCACGCGGTGCAGCAGCACGTCGAGGCCTACGGGTTTTCGGTGGTGCGCGAGTTCGTCGGGCACGGCATCGGCGCAGCGGATGCACGAGGAGCCGCAGGTGCCGAACTACGGCGAGCCGGGACGCGGGCCGCGGCTGGCCGAGGGCATGGTGCTCGCGATCGAGCCGATGGTGAACGCGGGCAAGCCGGCGGTGAAGGTGCTCGGCGGACGGCTGGACCGCGGTGACGCGCGACGGCAGCCTGTCGGCGCACTTCGAGCACACGGTGGCGGTGACGGCGGACGGGCCATGGATTCTGACGGCGCGGGAAGTGCCGGTCGCCGCGCGGCAGGCTGAGCGCGAGCGGCAGTCGGCGAGTGTCGGAGTCGTGATCGAGACGCTGCCGCAGCGCGCTGTATCGGGTGCAGGCTCGACGCAGGGTCGCATGGTGACGGCGCACATCGCCGATCGGATGGATCGCAACTTCGTGCGGATCCTGGTCGGCGATCGGGTGCGGGTGGAGCTGTCGCCGGCGACATCGCGCGCGGGCGGATCGTCGAGAAGTGTAGTCGGCTGAAGGATTCGAGGTCAGCAGATCATGAAGGTACGAGCGTCGGTCAAACGGATTTGCGACAAGTGCAAGATCGTGCGGCGCCGCGGCGTCGTGCGCGTGATTTGCTCGAATCAGAAACACAAGCAGCGGCAGGGATAAGACATATGGCGCGAATTGCAGGCGTTGATCTCCCGCGCACCAAGCGGGTCGAGATCGGTCTCACCTACATCTACGGCATCGGGCGCGTCCGCTCGAACAACATCCTGAAGGACGCCGGGGTCAGCCCCGACATCCGCGTCAAGGATCTGTCCGAAGACGACGTCCGCAAGATCAGCCGGGTGATCGAGGAGCAGGGCGGCGTCGAAGGCGACCTGCGCAAGGAAATCTCGATGAACATCAAGCGGCTGATGGAAATCGGCTGCTACCGCGGCGCTGCGGCACCGCCGCGGCCTGCCGGTGCGCGGCCAGCGCACGCAAGACCAACGCGCGCACGCGCAAGGGCCCGCGCAAGGGCGCGATCGCGAAGAAGAAGGTTATCTGACATGGCGAAGAGCTGAAGCGGCACGCCGACGCGGCGCGCTGCCTGAGAGAAGACGAGAAGAAGGAAGGCGCCGCAGGCAAGCGCAAGAAGACGTTCAAGAAGCGCGGCGAGAAGCGCATCGTCCACCACGGGCTGGCGCACATCCACGCGTCGTTCAACAACACCACGGTGACGATCACCGACACCGAAGGCAACGTCGTCGCGTGGTCGAGCGCCGGCGGCATCGGCTTCAAGGGCTCGCGCAAGGGCACGCCGTTCGCGGCGACGCAGGCGGCGCTCAACGCCGGCAACGCCGCGAAGACGGTCGGCATGCGGTCGCTCGACGTGCGCGTGAAGGGGCCCGGGTCCGGCCGCGAGTCGGCGATCCGCGCGCTGCAGACGGTCGGGCTCGAAGTGAAATCGATCCGCGACGTGACGCCGATCCCGCACAACGGATGCCGTCCGCCGAAGCGGAGGAGAGTGTAAATGGCTCGTTATATCGGTCCGGTCTGCCGGCTCTGCCGCCGCGAGGCGATGAAGCTGTTCCTCAAGGGGAGCGCTGCTACACGGAGAAGTGCGCGATCGAGAAGCGCAACTTCCCGCCCGGGCAGCACGGCAAGACGCGGAAGGCGAAGCTCGCCGGCTACGGCCTGCAGCTGCGCGAGAAGCAGAAGGTCAAGCGCATCTACGGCGTGCTCGAGGATCAGTTCCGCGGCTACTTCGAGGCGGCCGAGCGGACGCGCGGCATCACCGGCGTGACGCTGCTGCAGCTGCTCGAGCGGCGGCTCGACAACGTCGTCTACCGGCTCGGCCTGGCGACGTCGCGGCCGCAGGCGCGGCAGCTGGTGCGCCACGGCCACTTCCTGGTCAACGGCAAGAAGGTCGACATCCCGTCGTACTCGGTGAAGGCAGGGCGACGTCGTCACCGTCCTCGGCCGCACGCAGAAGAACCCGACCATCGAGCACGCGATGGAAGAAGTGAAGGGCCGCGGCATTCCCGAGTGGCTCTCGTTCGACCAGAACACGATCACCGGCCGCATCAACGTCGATGCCGACGCGCGAGCAGATCAACCTGCCCGTGCAGGAACAGCTGATCGTCGAGCTGTATTCGAAGTAGCGTCAGAAGGCGAAGCTACGCAGTTCGGACGTTCGTCAACCGTCGACCCGCAGCCTTATACAGACCTGCGGCGGGAGGTCGGCGGTCACTTGCAGGTCTGGAGGCCCGTCTGCGGGCCCGTTGGCGAAAGGAACAGCACGATGCTCTGGAAAGGTTTTCAGCGACCCAAGCGGCTCGAGTTCGAGCGCGAGACCCTCACCGACCGGTTCGGCCGGTTCTACGCGCAGCCGTTCGAGCGCGGCTTCGGCACGACGATCGGCAACGCGCTGCGGCGCGTGCTGCTCTCGTCGATTGAAGGCGCGGCGATCACCGCGGTCAAGATCGACGGCGTGCTCCACGAGTTCTCGCCGATCCCCGGCGTGGTCGAGGACGCGACCGACATCATCCTCAACCTGAAGCAGATTCCGCTGAAGCTGCACACCGATCAGGTCAAGACGCTGACGCTCAAGATCGACAAGGCCGGCGAAGTGCGCGGCGCGCGACATCCAGGCCGACGGCGACGTCGAGATCCTCGAGCCGGACGCCCACATCGCGACCGTCTCCGAGCACGGCAAGCTGCACATGGAGATGCGCATGAAGCGCGGCCGCGGCTACGTCTCGGCCGACAAGAACTTCGACGAGGATCTCGGCATCGGCTGGATCCCGATCGACTCGGTCCACTCGCCGGTCAAGAAGGTCAACTACCTGGTCGAGGCGGCGCGCCTCGGACAGACGACCGACTACGACAAGCTGACGGTCGACGTCTGGACCAACGGCTCGATCAACCCGCGCGACGCGGTGTCGCTCGCCGTCGAAGCTGGTCCGCGATCACCTGAACATCTTCATCAACCTCGAAGAAGGCGCCGAGCACGCAGGCCGAAGCGGCGGCCGATCAGCCGCGCGCCGGCGCGAGCAACGAGAACCTCGACAAGACGCGTCGAGGAGCTCGAGCTCTCGGTGCGGTCGTACAACTGCCTCAAGAACGCGAACATCCGGACGATTCGCGAGCTGGTGCAGAAGACCGAAGCCGAGATGCTCAAGACGAAGAACTTCGGCCGCAAGAGCCTGAACGAGATCAAGGAAATCCTGCACGACGATGGGCCTGAGCCTCGGCATGCGCGTCGATCAGCCGCGCGGCGGCGCAGGAATAGAGAGGAGCAGGCAGGCTAGGGATAGGCTGGAGGGCTGGAGGATCCATCCGCCTTCCAGCCCATCCTGCCCACCAGCCCTACGAAACACTATGAGACACCGAGTCGCACACAGAAAGCTGGGACGCGTCACCGAGCATCGCATCTCGATGCTGCGGAACCAGGCGACGGCCCTGCTCACGTCACGAGCACCTGACGACGACGGTGCCGAAGGCGAAGGAGCTGCGGCCGTTCGTCGAGCGGCTGATCACCGTCGCCAAGCGCGGCCTCGCCGGCCGGCGACGCCGAACGGCCAGCGTGCTGAACGCGCGCCGGCTGGTCATGCAGGACCTGCAGGATCGCGAGGTCGTCACGCAAGCTGTTCGACACGATCGCGCCGCGCTTCGCGGCGCGGCCCGGCGGCTACACGCGCCTGCTGCGGCATCGGCTTCCGCAAGGGCGACAGCGCCGAGGTCGCGCAGGTCGAGCTCGTCGGCAGCGAGTTCGATCCGACGCGCGCAAGACCGAGAGCGCGACGGCGGAAGCGCCGAAGCCGCCAAGGCCAAAGGCGTCGGCGGACGCTCTGCGAGCCGCCGCGCGAACGGCTCCGCGGCAAGAAGAGAAGAGTACGTCGGAGGCGCCGCAGAAAGCCCCCGAACGCGGGTCGGGCGCAAGGCGCGGCCGCGTGCGACGGCAGCAAGAATCGAAGCGACTGCCGACGCAAGGCAAGTCTGGACGGCTCAGACTTCTTCGCACTTCGACCCCTGCGCGCTCCGCCTTCGCGGCGGCGATGATCTTCGTCTGCAGGTGCGCCGGCACTTCGTCGTAGTGCGAGTACTCCATGTGATACGAGCCGCGGCCGCCGGTCGCCGACGTGAGGTGCTGCTCGTAGGTGAGCATCTCGGACATCGGCACCTGGGCCTTGATGATCGTCGTCGCGCCGCGCGTGTCCATGCCGGCGATGCGGCCGCGCCGGCCGTTCAGGTCGCCCATCAGGTCGCCGGCGAAATCCGACGGCGCGTAGACCTCGACGTTCATGATCGGCTCGAGGATCGTCGGCCGCGCGCGCGTCATCGCGTCCTTGAACGCGAGCGAGCCCGGCCAGCTTGAACGACAGCTCGTTCGAGTCGACGTCGTGATACGAGCCGTCGAAGACCGTGACGCGGAAGTCGACCATCGGATAGCCGGCGAGGTAGCCGCGCGTCCGCGCGTCCTGGATGCCCTTTTCGACCGCCGGGCACGAACTGGCGCGGGATCGAGCCGCCGAAGATGTCGTCGACGAACTCGAAGTCGGCGCCGCGCGGCAGCGGCTCGACCTTGATCTTGCAGTCGCCGAACTGGCCGTGGCCGCCGGTCTGCTTCTTGTGGCGGCCGTGCGCTTCGGTCGACGCCTTGATCGTCTCGCGGTACGGGATGCGCGGCGGCTTCAGGTTGACGTCGACGCCGAAGCGCCGCTTCAGCTTCGCGACCGTCACCTCGATGTGCAGCTGGCCCTGGCCCGACGAGCAGCAGCTCCTTGGTCTGCGGATCGCGGCTGTAGCGGATCGACGGGTCCTCTTCCTCGAGCCGGTGCATCGACGTGCTGATCTTGTCCTCGTCGCCGCGGCTCTTCGGCTCGATCGCGTAGCGACAGCACCGGCTCGGGAAACTGATCGCGCGGGAAGGTGACCGGATCCGCTCTTGTCGCCGAGCACGTCGTTGGTCAGCGTGTCCTTCAGCTTCGCGACCGCGCCGAGATCGCCGGCCTTGATCTCCGGCACGTTGCGTCTGCGTCTTGCCCTGCAGCAGCATCAGGTGGCCGAGCCGCTCCGGGCGCGTCCTTCGTCTTGTTGTGCACGGTCGAGTCGGCCTTCAGCGACGCCGGACACGACGCGGAACATCGTGATGCGGCCGGCGAACGGATCGGCGATCGTCTTCCAGACGAACGCCGCGGCGCGGCGCCTTCTCGTCCGCGGCGCGCGCGACTTCGCCGCCGGCCTTGTCGATGCCCTTGAACGGCCGGTCGGCCGGCGACGGCAGGTAGGCGACGATCGGCGTCGAGCAGCTGCGGCACGCCGATGTTCAGCAGCGCCGACGTGCAGACCAGCGGGAACAGCTTGCCGGCGAGCGTCGCGCTGCGCAGGCCGGCGACCAGCTCGTCGTCGGTCAGCGTGCCGGCCTCGAAGAACTTCTCCATCAGCTTCTCGTCGTTCTCGGCGACCATCTCGATCAGCGCTTCGCGCGCCGCGTCGACGGCGGCCGTCATGTCGGCCGGAACCGGCGCCTCGGTGAACTTGCCGCTTTCGTCGGTCTGGAAGAGGAAGGCCTTCTTCGTCACGAGATCGACGACGCCGCTGAAGCTCTTCTCCTCGCCGATCGGCAGCTGAATCGGGATCACCGTGCGGTTGCACGACTTCGCGCAGCGACGCCAGCGAGCGCTCGAGGCTGGCGCGCTCGCGATCGAGGCGGTTGAGCACGACCAGGCGCGGCAGCCCGAGCTCCGTCGGCCGCCGCCCAGACCTTCTCGGTCTGCACCATCGACGCCGGCGACCGCGTCGACCACGACCAGCGCGGCGTCGGCGACGTGCAGCGCGGCGCGCGCGTCGGCGAGGAAGTTGCCGATGCCGGGCGTGTCGATGCAGGTTGATCTTCTGCTTGTTCCACTCGGCGTAGGCGAGGCTCGCCGACAGCGTGTGCTTGCGGGCGATTTCCTCTTCGTCGTAAGTCGGTGACGGTCGTGCCTTCGTCGACCTTGCCGAAGCGGTTGATCATGCCGGCGTCGGCGAGGATGGCGGACGCGAGCTGGGTCTTGCCGGAGCCGCTGTGACCGACGAGGGCGACATTTCTGATGCTGGCGGCGTCGTAGACCTTCATGGACGGGGTCCCCCTCGGTGCAGTAGCCCGGCATCATATTCGGCGTGACGCGACCGCAAGCGCGCATCAGCTTGGGCTGGCAGCGGTCCGGGATCTGCAGGCCGGCGCCGAGGCCCGTCTACTCGTAGCGCAGGGCTTCGATGGGATCGAGGCGCGAGGCCTTGAACGGCCGGATACATGCCGAAGAAGATGCCGACCGACGCCGAGAAGCCGAGGCCGATCGCGAACGACCACCAGGGCAGCGAGATCGGGAAGCCGGAGACGAGGTGCACGGCCCAGCCGATGCCGCGCGCCGAGCGCGATGCCGAGCACGCCGCCGAGCGAGGTCAGGAACGCCGCCTCCATCAGGAACTGAAACAGGATTTCGGCGCGGCGCGCGCCGAGCGCCTTGCGCACGCCGATCTCGCGCGTCCGCTCGGTCACCGAGATCGACATGATCGCCATCACGCCGATGCCGCCGACCATCAGCGCGATCGACGAGATCACGACCAGCGCGAAGAACGTCGCCCTGGCTGATCTGGTCCCACAGCTTCAGGAACGCGTCCTGCGTCAGCAGGTCGAAGTCGTTCGGCTCGTCGAGCTTCAGGCCGTGGCGGATGCGCATGATCCGCTCGACGTCGGCCATCGCCGTCGGCCTGGTCGACGCCGTCGCGCGGCACGCAGCGCGATCTGGATCGGCAGTGATCGTCGCCGGCTGCGCGCCGATGCCGACCGACGCTGCAGCCCGAAGATGCGCTGATAGGTCGGTATGCGGGATGACGACGAAATCGTCCTGCGCCGAGGTTGAAGCCGCCCGGCGACGGCCGCTTGTCGAACACGCCGACCACCTCGAACCGCTCGCTGCCGACGCGCACGCATCTTGCCGATCGGATCGGTGCCGCTCGGCTCGAACAGCAGCTTGTAGGCGCGTGTTGCCGAGCACGACGACGTTCTTGCGGTACTGCACCTCGGTGCCGTTGAAGAACCGCCCGCCGAGCATCGGGATGCTGCGTGCCCTCGGCGAAGTACTCGTCGGTCCCGAACACGATCGATCGGTCTTGGTCTTCTGGTCGCGGTAGAACACGCGCGCGCTGCGTCGGCCGGCCCGGCCGGCGCCGAGCTCGATGTCGACGAACTGGATCAGCGTCGGCTCTGCGTCCTCGAGCGCGCGCGCGTCGGAGATCGTCAGGTTCGGCCGCTTCATCAGCTCCTTGAACTCGGCGCCGTTGGCGAAGCTGGTGACGCCGAAGCGCTGGATGAAGATGGTGTTCGGGTCCGATCGCGCGCGATCAGTCTCGCGCAGCGACTGGTCGAACCCGCGGATCATCGCCGTCATGCCGACGATCGACGTGATGCCGATGACGACGCCGAGCACGGTCAGCGCCGAGCGCATCTTGTTCGCCGCGCACGGTGTCGAACGCCATCGCGACGACTTCGCCGAGCAGGCGCGAGCGCGGATCGGTCCATCATTCCCGCCTCAGCGCTTCGATCGGATCGAGGCTGGCGCGCGCGCATCGCCGGATACAGGCCGAAGAACAGGCCGACCAGCGCCGTGATGCCGATGCCGAGCGCCACCGACCACGAGCTCGACCGACGCCGGGATCGGCGTGAACGTCGCGATCGTCAGCGCGATCGCCGGCGCCGAGCATCGTGCCGATGACGCCGCCGAAGATCGACAGCACCACCGACTCGGTCAGCATCTGCGCCATGATGTCCGATGCGCCGCGCGCCGAGCGCCTTGCGCAGCCCGATCTCGCGCGTCCGCTCGGTGACCACCATCAGCATGATGTTCATGATCACGATGCCGCCGACCACGAGCGACAGCGCCGACGACGCCGACGAGCACCGCGAAGATGCCGTTGGTCGCCGAGTGGTAGATGTCGAGAATCGTGTCCGACGTGAAGATGCCGAAGTTGTCCGGCTGCTTCGGCTTGAGCCGGCGCGCCGCGCGCAGCGCCACCGTCGCCTCGTCCATCGCCTGCGCGATCTGCGCGACGTCGCGCGGCTTGACGCGTCAGCGACAGCGGGCGCCGCGAGCCGAACATCATCTGGAACTGGCCGAGCGGGATGACCGCGAACTCGTCCTGCGAGCTGGCCGAGCAGCGAGCCGCGCTTGGCGCTGACGCCGACGACGCGGAAGTGGACGCCCTCGATCTGGATCGATCTTCTCGAGCGGGTCGATGTCGTGCCGAACAGCCGATCGGCGGTCTGCCAGCCGATGACGCGTCACCGGCCGCGCGCGTGTCGACCTCGGTCGGGCTCATCAGCCGGCCGCGCTCGGCGTCGAAGCTCGAGAAGTCGACGTAGTCCGCCGGTGACGCCCGTGATCCGCGTCTGGTCGATCGACTTGTCGCGGTAGGTGATGCGGCCGCGCGCCGCTCGAGTCGGCCATCACCGCCGGCGACCAGCTCGCTGTAGCGCCGGATCGCGCGCGCGTCGTCCATCGTGATGCGCGGGTTGCCGCGCACCTTCTCGAACTCCTCGTCGCTGCGGGTGATCGGGAACTGCTGGATGTTGAACGAGTCGGCGCCCGCCTGGTTGAGGATCGCCGTCTTGCACCGACGCGTTCAGCCCCTGGATCAGCGACACCACGGCGATGATCGAGGTCACCGCCACGATGTTGCCGAGCACGGTCATGAACGACCGCAGCTTGACGGACCAGATCGCGTCGAGCGCGATCAGCGCCGATTCGAAGAACTTGTTCATCGCAGGTCGGGTGGGGCGGGCCTACTTGCCTTCCTCGGCTCGTTGTCCGACCTTCACCAGATCGCCGTCGGCCATGCCGCGGACCGAGTTGTACGGGCCGGTGATGACCTGGTCGCCGGCTCTTGAGGCCGCCGAGCACCTCGAAATACTTGTCGCCGGCGATGCCCATCTTGATCGGCAGGAACTCGCGCGGCCGTCGCGCACGACGAAGACGCCTTCGACTTCCTTGCGCGTCTGGCCCGGCTTCAGCTCGGCCGCCGACGGCGACCGGTTTCGACCGGCGTCTGCGCGGCGCTTGTCGGTGCGCGGCTCCTTCACGATCTGGCCGTTGGCGTCGTAGACCAGCTCGCGCACCGCGACCGCCGGAATCGGCACCGCGACGACGTCCTTGCGCGTGGCGGTCGTGATGTCGGCCGTGCAGGTGAAGCCGGGCCGCACTTCCGGCACCGGCTCGTCGAGGATGACGACGACCTTGAAGTTGGTGGCCTGCGTCGCCGTCGGCGCCGGCGCGCCGCCTGGATCGGGCTGTTGCCGATCTCGCTGACGTGGCCCTTGAACGACTGTGTCGGGGATCGCGTCGATCGTGATCTTCGCCGTCTGGCCGAGCTGCACGCTGCGGGATGTTGGTCTCGTCGACCTCGACTTCCGCCTGGATGACCGACATGTCGGCGAGCGTCGAGCAGCACCGTGCCGGCGTTGTTCATCGTGCCGATCACCGCGGTTTCGCCCTCCTGGATGTTGCGCCGGGTGACGATGCCGTCGATCGGCGACTCGATGCGCACCTTGCTCAGGTCGTAGCGCGCGCTCTCGAGCGTCGCCCGCTCCTGGCGATGATGCGGCTGCTCCTGCGGCCGTCAGCTGCTTCTCGCGCTCCTGCAGCGCCGACTGCGCCGCCCTGACGTCGTTCTCTGCCTTCTCGAGCGCCTCGCGCGTCGTCAGCTGCTGCGCCCACAGGTCTGCTGCTGGCGCGTCAGGTTCTGCTGCGCCTGTTCGAGCTGCGACGCGCGCCGTCTCGACCGATCTGCCGCATCTGCGATCGAGCGACGCCTGCCGCCGCCTCGAGCGAGGCGGCGCCGCCTGTCGACGCGCGTGCGCAGCGACTTCGGGTCGATCTGCAGCAGGAACTGGCCCTTCGTGATGCGGTCGCCTTCGTTGACGGCGAGGTTCGACGACGCGGCCCGGCGTTTCGGCGCTGATGTTGACGAGGCGCTTCGGCTGAATCTTGCCCGGACGCCGAGACGATGGCCTCGAGATCGCGCGTCTTGATGACGTCGGTCGTGACCGTGAGCCCTTTGTCCCTCTTGAAATAGAGATTCGCGCGCGACGACGGCCGCGCCGACGAGCACGACCGCCGACGGCGATGAGCACGTTCTTCGCGAGACATCTAGGCTCCTGACGAGAGCCGTCTTTGATCGGCCGCGATGATCACCCCGATCGCCGCGTAGATGACGAGCAGGGTGGTCGCGATCGGCCCGGTGCGCTTGCCGATACGAGCACGCCCAGGCCGATCGCGAGGCTGACCATCCACCAGATGACGAACAAATCGATCGACCCGAGCAGCCGCGCCGCGAACGAGTTCTCGTCGAGGAACGGCACGAAGCACCGCCGAGGTTGGTCGTGCTCGACAGCGCTCTCGCGCGCGTAGGCGAGCGGCAGCGTCGAACAGCTGCTGCACCGCCATGATCGACGCCGGAGTGCACGACGATGGCGTAGACCTGCTTGAACGGTGGCGTCGCCGCCGAGCGCCGCGTTGAAGACGGCGAACGCGATGCCGGCGACGATCGAGCGCCATGATCGGCAGCAGGACCAGCTGGAAGACCGGCGCGCGAAGTAGCGCGTATCGCGAGCCATCCGCTCCATCTGCTGGTACTGCGCGTCGTCGACCGTCCGCCCGAACGACTCCATCTGCCGCGACGCTGTTGTCGAGCGACGCCTGCTGGCCGACCTCCGTGGACAGGAACGTGAACGTCGCGGCCGCGATGATCGAGCGATGCACAACGGCCAGCGCGCCGAGCACGCGCGGACGCGCCGCGACGTCGGCGTAGGTCGCGCGCGGCGACGAACAGGACGCCGGCGATCCGCGGCCGGCAGGCTCATCGGCCGGGCATGCCGGTCGCCATTCGGCAGTCGTCGTCTGCGCCATCGTCAGCCTCGTCTCCATCTAGGATAGATACGACTTGCGCTTCGCCGGTGTTCTGCTGGCCTTTCCGTGACGCCGATGCGGGCGCGCCGGCAAACACCTTGCGCAGCACGCCGAGGCCGCCGTGGAGCCGGCGCCGCGCCGGCATGATCGAGCGGCGCGAGCACGTCGGCCAGGTGCGCTTCGGCGCAGCGGCTGACGCGCTCGAGCGCCGCGCGGCCGGTCGGCGGTCACCTCGATCATCACCGACGCGCCGATCGCCTTCCGGCGCGGTCCGCGCGCACCCAGCCGCGCTCGGCCATCGCGCTGATCGAGTTCGGACATCGTCGGCAGGCTGACGCCCTGCAGCGACGCGAGGTCGGTGAGCTTGCGCGGGCTGCACGCTGAGGATCGACAGCAGGCCGAAATGCGCCGGCGCCGGCATTCGCCGGCCGCGCGCAGCTCCGCGGCGACGGTGCGCATCACCAGCGGGATGATTTCGAGGATCGTCGCGCGCGCTTTCGCGCGCCTGTGCGCAGGTCATGATGGCGCTCATGGATTAGGGTGAACTAAGTGGTTATGACGTGCTAAGTGATATCATGCGCGTCCAGTTCCTTGACAGTGGGAATGCTGGTGTTTACCATGCAATGGCGTTCCACTGCGACGCAAGGAGCGTGACGTGGTCGGATTCGTCCCCAAGGAGATGTTCTTCACGAAGGGTGTCGGGAAGCACCGCGAGAAGCTGACCTCGTTCGAGCTGGCGCTGCGGTCCGCCGGCATCGCCGCCTGCAACCTCGTGCGCGTGTCGAGCATCTTTCCGCCGAAGTGCCGGCATCCTGTCGCGCGCGCAGGGGCATGAAGCGCCTCGAGCCCGGCCAGGTCACCTTCGTCGTGATGTCGGAAGCGGCGACGCGCGAGCCGCACCGGCTGATCGCCGCGACCGTCGGCGTCGCCATCCCGCGCGACCGCGAGCTGTGCGGCTACCTGTCCGAGCACCACAGCTTCGGCGAGAGCGAGGACATCGCCGGCGACTACGCCGAGGAGCTCGCCGCCGAGATGCTCGCGACGACGCTCGGCCTCGAGTTCGATCCCGACAAGAGCTGGGACGAGAAGAAGGAAGTCTACCGGCTCTCGAACGAGATCGTCCGCACGCCAGAACGTCACCCAGACCGCGGTCGGCGACAAGAAGAGCCTCTGGACGACCGTCGTCGCCGCCGCCGTGCTCGTCGGCTAACGTCCGACCGCTCCGTCCGCGCCTCGCACACCGAGCTACAACACAAAGGACACAGCGAAGGACACTAAGGTAAGAGGTCTATGCCGAGAGCCCTTGCTGTCCTTTGTGTCCTCTGTGCTTGGCCGCTGTGCTGCTCAGCGCCGCGCGCAGTGCGCAGACCACCGATCCGGTCGGCGTCCGCGCGCTAGGGATGGGCGGCGCCTTCACGGCCGTGGCCGACGATGCCACCGCGACGTGGTGGAACCCGGCGGGCCTGGCCGGCGGCGCGTATTTCAGCGCCGATCATCGAAGTACGCCAGCCGCCATCGACCGGCCGGGCGAGAGGCGCTGCGAACGGCAGTCTCGCGTCGGCTTTCCGGCCCTCGGCATCAGCTATTACCGCCTGCCGACGTCAGGCGAAATACGCCACAACACCTCTACAGACCGCCGACCGGCGGAAGCCGAGAAGATGAGGGCAGCCTCAGTGTGTTCAGCGCCACGCGTCGGCCAATCCATCGGAAAGTCATCTGGTCGCTCGGTATCGACCGTCAAAGCTCCTGAACGCGCTGGGGAGACCGAGGGCCGGGCTGGATATGGGCGCGATGGCGGTGTTCGGCCGGACGCGGGTCGGGCTGATGGTCCGCAATGTCACGGAACCTGAGTTCGGCACGGGCGAAGGCCGCGCTGAAGCTCCGGCGCCGCGCCCGGGTCGGGGGCGGCGGTCACTTCGGGTATCGCGCGGGTGTCATCGGGACGCCACCGTCGCGGTCGACGCCGACTGTCAAGACACCGACGTGCCTGGGCGAAGAACGGCGGATCGCCGCCGGCGAGCGAGATTATGGACGATCAGGCGAGCGGCGTTGGGGTCCGCGGCGGCATCAGCGTCAACACGATCGGCGAGCGCCGCACGGCGCTGAGCGGCGGTGCGAGCGCGGCGCTGCGCAAGGCGCGTATCGTCGATGCAGAGTAACCGACGGGCCGGACGCGACGGGCGAACGCGGTTGGGGCGTTGCTCTAGAGTGACGTTTTAGGTCACTTTTGACATAATTTGTCAATTCCGTGATATCCTATAGCGTTTAATGGCCGTCCGAATTGGCGAGCTCCTCCTAAAGGAGAAGCTGCATCACCCCGGAGCAGCTCCAGCAGGCCCTGAACCACCAGAAGGCCAACGGCGGGAAGCTCGGCTACAACCTCGTCAAGATGGGGTTCGTCAAGGACGAGGAGATCACCGCGCTCCTCAGCAAGCAGTACGGCGTTCCGTCGATCAACCTCGCGCAGTTCGAGATCGACCCCGCCGTCATCAAGCTGATTCCCGCCGAGACCGCGCAGAAGTACCAGATCGTCCCGCTCAGCCGCGCCGGCGCGACGCTGACGATCGCGATGACGGATCCGACCAACGTCTTCGCGATGGACGACATCAAGTTCATGACCGGCTACAACGTCGAGCCGGTCGTCGCCTCGGAAACCGCGGTCATCGAGGCGATCGAGCAGCTACTACCCGAGCGGCAAGGCGCGGCGGCGCGCCGACGCAAGGGCGGCAAGCCGGCGCCAGCGGCGCCGACGGCAGCGCGCTCGAGATGGCGAGCCGAGGCCTCGAGGAGCTGCAGGCGCACGCTCGACGCCGACGACGTCGAGGTCCTCGAGGAGCTCGCAGGAGATCAGCGCCGAGGCGCTCGCCAAGCAGGGCGAGGAAGCGCCGGTCGTCCGGCTGGTGAACGTCGTGCTGATGTCGGCGATTCAGAAGGGCGCGAGCGACATCCACATCGAGCCGTACGAGAAGGAGCTGCGCGTCCGCTACCGCATCGACGGCATCCTCTACAACATCATGGCGCCGCCGATGAAGTTCCGCGACGCGATCGTCGTCGCGCATCAAGATCATGTCGAAGCTCGACATCGCCGAGAAGCGCCTGCCGCAGGACGGCCGCATCAAGATCCGCTTCAACGAGAACGGCGAGCCGAAGGAGATCGACTTCCGCGTCTCGGTGCCTGCCGACGCTCTTCGGCGAGAAGATCGTCATGCGTCTGCTCGACAAGGACAAGCTGATGCTCGACATGACGAAGCTCGGCTTCGAGCCGAGTCGCTCGCCAAGTTCGAGACGGCGATCCTGCAGCCCGTGGGGCATGGTGCTCGTCACCGGCCCGACCGGCAGCGGCAAGACCAACACGCTCTACTCGTCGATCTCGAAGATCAACACGCCGGAAACCAACATCATGACCGCGGAGGATCCGGTCGAGTTCAACCTCGCCGGCATCAACCAGGTGCAGGTCAGCGAGAACATCGGCCTGAACTTCGCCGCGGCGCTGCGCTCGTTCCTCCGCCAGGACCCGAACATCATCCTCGTCGGCGAAATCCGCGACTTCGAGACGGCGGAAATCGCCGTCAAGGCGGCGCTCACCGGCCACCTCGTGCTCTCGACGCTGCACACCAACGACGCGCCGAGCACGATCAACCGGCTGATGAACATGGGCATCGAGCCGTTCCTGGTCGCGAGCTCGGTGCATCTGATCTGCGCGCAGCGCCTCGTGCGCCGCGTCTGCTCGCAACTGCAAGGAGCCGCACCCGCATGCCGCCGGCGGCGCTCGTGCAGGCCGGCTTCACGCAGGAGGACGCCAACGACGGTGACGCCGATGAAGGGCGCCGGCTGCGACCAGCTGCAACAACACCGGCTACAAGGGCCGCGTCGGCCTCTACGAGGTGATGGAGATCGGCGAGGAGCTGCGCGAGCTGATTCTCGTCGGCGCGTCGGGCCTCGAGCTGCGGCGCAAGGCGATCGACGAAGGGATGATCACGCTGCGCACGAGCGGGCTGCGCAAGGTGAAGGACGGCGTGACGACGATCGAAGAGGTCGTCAGGGAGACGGTGAAATAGCGCGATGGCAGACATTGACCCGAACTGCTGAAGACGCTGGTCGAGATGGACGGCTCCGACCTGCACATCGCGACCGAACACGCCGCCGCAGGTCCGCGTGCACGGCCACCTGCAGCGGCTGCCGATGCCGGAGCTGACGCCGGCCGACACCAAGCAGCTCGTCTACAGCGTGCTGACCGACGCGCAGAAGAAGCGCTTCGAGGAAACGCATGGAGCTCGACTTCTCGTTCGGCATCAAGGCGGTCTGCGCGCGCTTCCGCTGCAACGTCTTCAACCAGCGCGGCGCGGTCGGCGCGGTCTACCGGCTGATCCCGAGAAGATCCGCACGCTTCGGCGAGCTCGGTCTGCCGGCGGTGCTCGCGAACGCTGGCCGAGCGGCCGCGCGGCCTGGTGCTCGTCACCGGCCCGACCGGCAGCGGCAAGTCGACGACGCTGGCGGCGATGCTCGACAAGATCAACTCCGAGCGCCACGAGCACATCCTGACGATCGAGGATCCGATCGAGTACATCCACCAGCACAAGAACTGCCTGGTGAACCAGCGCGAGGTGCACAGCGACACCAACAGCTTCACCAACGCGCTGCGCGCCGCGCTGCGCGAGGATCCCGACATCGTCCTCATCGGCGAGATGCGCGACCTCGAGACGGTCGAAGCGGCGCTGAAGATCGCCGAGACCGGGCACCTGACGTTCGGCACGCTGCACACGAACTCGGCGGCGCAGACGATCAACCGCATCATCGACATCTTTCCGGCCGGACCAGCAGGCGCAGATCCGCACGCAGCTGTCGCTGGTGCTCGAAGGCATCGTCTGTCAGGCGCTGCTGCCGCGGGCCGACGGCAAGGGCCGCGTCGTGCTCGCTCGAGATCATGGTGCCGACGCCGGCGATCCGGAACCTGATCCGCGACGACAAGGTCCACCAGATCTACGGCGCGATGCAGACCGGGCAGGAGAAGCTCGGGATGCAGACGGCGAACCAGTCGCTGGCGAGCCTGTACATGAAGCGGCTGATCACGCTCGAGACCGCGCTGACGGCGCGTCGTCGAACAAGGACGAACTGCAGGACATGATCAACCGCGGCGTCGGCGTCGTCGCCGGCGCGGGCTGGGCCGCGCGCCGGCGACGACGCCGCGGCCGGTGGCGTCGGACAGTGAAGCTCGACGGTAGCAAGGTAGAAGTCGAAGCGACTATGCCGACATTTGCCTACTCGGGACGCACGCGCGCCGGACAGACCGTCAGCGGCGAGCGCGTCGCCGACACGATGGACGCCGCCGTCGCCGCGCTGCGGCGCGAGCAGATCCTGGTCACGCGGATCACGCCGGCGAAGGCGAAAGCGACGCGCGGCGAAGGACAAGGCCGGCAAGTCGGCAAGATCGGCAAGAAGGTCGCGGCGAAGAACCTGGCGGTGTTCACGCGGCAGTTCTCGGTGATGATCGACGCCGGCCTGCCGCTCGTGCAGTGCCTCGACATTCTCGGCACGCAGGAAGAGGACAAGAACTTCGCCGCCGTCATCCTGCAGACGCGGACGTCGACGTCGAGTCGGGCGCCTCGCTCGCCGACGCGATGCGCAAGCACCCGAAGACCTTCGATCCGCTGTTCACGAACATGATCGCGGCCGGCGAGGCGGGCGGCATCCTCGACACGATTCTCAAGCGGCTGGCGACCTACATCGAGAAGGCGGTCAAGCTGGCCGGCCAGGTCAAGTCGGCGATGATCTACCCGATCGCCGTCATCGTGATCGCCGGCGTCGTCGTCGGCGTGATTCTGTGGAAGGTCATTCCGACGTTCGCGGCGCTGTTCGCCGGCCTCGGCGCCGACCTGCCGCTGCCGACGCGCATCGTCATCGCGGCTGAGCAACAACCTGGTGCGGTTCTTCCCGTTCCTCGTTCGTCGGCGGCTGGCGCGGTCGGCTGCGCGTTCCAGCCGTACTACGCGACCGACGAGCGGCCGCCGCGTCGTCGACGGCATCGCTGCTGAAGATGCCGGTGCTCGGCAACATCCTGCGCAAGATCGCCGTGGCGCGCTTCTGCCGCACGCTGTCGACGCTGATCAGCTCGGGCGTGCCGATTCTCGACGGCCTCGAGATCACCGCGCAAGACCGCCGGCAACGCCGATCGTCGAGGACGCGATCATGGTGACGCGCAAGAGCATCGAGCGCGGCGAAACGATCTCGGCGCCGCTCGAAGGAGACCGCAGTGTCTTCCCGGCGATGGTGACGCAGATGATCGGCGTCGGCGAGGCGACCGGCGCGCTCGACACGATGCTCGCGAAGATCGCCGACTTCTACGAGGAAGAAGTCGACACCGCGGTCGCCGGCCTGCTGACGCTGCTCGAGCCGATCATGATCGCCGTCCTCGGCGTCGTCGTCGGCGGCATCGTCATCGCGATGTATCTGCCGATCTTCGATCTGATCAGCAAGCTGACGTAATG
>ERZ1370068.6252-contig-5247_pt1 | contig 45771 bp, 58 predicted proteins | sample MGYA00561227_ERZ1370068 | MGnify/ENA primary metagenome ERZ1370068 (study PRJEB38410, sample SAMEA6850437) | metagenome | study: Metagenomic assessment of the ecological functions of the soil: analysis of the soil microbiota associated with the... | reverse complement strand
TGAGCCGCCCCGAAAGAGCGGACTGGAAAACGAGGAGAAACGATGCCGAATCCCAAGCGACGCCACTCCAAAGCCCGCACCGTCCAGCCGCCGGGCGCACGACCACCTGAAGACGCCCGGCCTGTCCACCTGTCCCGAACTGCCACGAGCCCAAGCTGTCGCACCGCGTCTGCCCCCGCTGCGGCTTCTACAAGGGCAAGGCCGGTCGTGGAAGTGGAGGAAGTCTGACGAGTCCTCCTTCCGCCGCGCCGCGCGTGGCCGTGGACGCCCTCGGCGGCGACCACGGCCCGCGGTGGTGGTGGAGGGCGCCATCGCGGCCACGCCGCGAGCTGGGCCTCGCAGGTCGCACTGGTCGGGCCCGCGAGGCGCATCGTGCGGGCGGAGCTCGCGACGTCCCGGGCGGCCGGCGAGCGCGATCCAGGTGATCGACGCGCCTGACGCGGTCGGCATGGCGGAGAAGGTGAGCCGGGCCACGCTCAAGAAGCGCTCCTCCATCCAGGTGGCGGTGGAGATGGTCCGCGACGGCGCGGCCGACGCGTTCTTCTCGGCGGGCAACACCGCCGCGTGCTGGACGATCGCCAAGCTGGTCGCTGGGCACGCTCGAGGAAGTGGACCGGCCCGGCGCTGGCCGCCGTGGTGCCGCATCGCGACCGGCCGCACGGTGCTGCTCGACGTGGGCGCCAACGCCAACTGCAAGGCGCGCCACCTCGAGGAGTTCGCGGTCATGGGCAACGTCTACACGCAGCGCCGTGCTTCCACATCGCCGACCCGCGCGTCGGCCTCATGAGCATGGGCGAGGAGGAGACGAAGGGCAACGAGCTGACGAAGGAGGTGCACGAGGTCCTCAAGGACTCGAGCCTGAACTTCATCGGCAACGTCGAGGGGCACGACCTCTTCAGCGGGCGAGGTCGACGTCATCGTCATGGACGGCTTCACCGGCAACGTGGTCCTCAAGGCCAGCGAGACCCTGGCCGAGTCGCTGATGCACCTGATCCGGGAGGAGCTGGAGCGCGACGCCCGTGCGCAGGCTGGGCGCTGCGCTCTCGCAGCGGCGCGTTCCGCGCGGTGAGGCAGCGCATCGACCCTCCGGAGTACGGCGGCGCGCCGCTGCTGGGCGTGAACGGGCTGCTGCGTGATCGGCCACGGCAAGTCGAGCGCCGTCGCCATCAAGCACGGCATCCGCGCGGCCGCGGAGTTCTTCACGAGCGGCGTGAACCGGCGGATCGAGGCAGGAGCTGCAGGACGCTGGGCGTCGTGCGCGGACCTGCGCGAGGCGGCGGACGCGTGAGCCTCGCGTTCGTGTTCCCGGCCAGGGCGCGCAGGAGGTCGGCATGGGCCAGGACCTCGCCGACGCCTTCCCGAGAGCGCGCGCCGTCTTCGACGAGGCCGACCGCGCGCTGGGCTTCCCGCTCTCGTCGCTGTGCTTCGACGGGCCCGAGGCGGACCTGCAGCTCACCGCCAACACGCAGCCGGCCATCCTGGCGACCAGCATCGCCGCGCTGCGGGCGCTCGAGCGCACGGGGTGCGCCCGGACTTCGTGGCCGGGCACAGCCTCGGCGAGTACTCGGCGCTCGTGGCCGCCGGGCGCTCACGCTGTCCGACGCGGTGGTCGCGGTGCGCAGCGCGGCCAGTACATGCAGGAGGCCGTGCCGGTCGGGCAGGGCGCGATGGCGGCGATCCTCGGACCTCGACCTGGCCGCGATCGAGGCCGCCTGCGCGCAGGCCGCGCAGGGCGAGGTGGTCGTCGCCGGCCAACCTGAACAGCCCCGGGCCAGATCGTGATCGCCGGCCACGCGGCGCGCGGTCGGGCGCGCGATGCGAGCTGTGCAAGCAAGCCGGGCGCCAAGCGCGCCGTGCCGCTGCCGGTGTCCGCGCCCTTCCACTGCGCGCTCATGCAGCCGGCGCAGGACCGCATGGCCGCCGACCTGGCGCGCGCTCCGTTCCGCGACCCGGCGGCGCCGCTCGTGTCAACAACGTGGATGCGCGCGATCGTGCGGAGCGCCGCCGACGTGCCGTGACGGGCTCGTCCGCCAGGTCTCGGCGCGCGGTGCGCTGGCAGGAGTCGGTCGAGCTGCTCGTGCGCGAAGGGGTGACGACCGTTCGTGGAGGTCGGGCCGGGCGCCGTGCTGTCCGGGCTGGTCAAGAAGATCGACCAGCGACGCGCGGGTCCTGAACGTCGAGGACCCGGACTCGCTGGAGAAGACCGATGGCCGCGCTGCGGAGGCGGCATGAGCGCGGGCGCGCCTGGCCGGGAAGGTCGTCGCTGGTGACCGGCGCCTCGCGGGGCATCGGGCGCGCCATCGCGCGCGAGCTGGCCGCGCAGGGCGCGACGGTGCTGCTGGGCGCGCGCGACGCGGCGCCGGCTGGCGGAAGCGGTCGGCGAGATCGCGGCCGCCGGGCGGCCGGGCGACGGCGCTCGCTCTCGACGTCGCGCGACCGGGCCTCGGTCGAGCCGGCCTTCGAGCGCGCTGCTGGAGGCGCACGGGCGGCATCGACCACCTCGTGAACAACGCCGGGCATCACGCGCGACAACGCTCCTGCTGCGCATGAAGGCGCGAGGACTGGGACGCAGGTGCTCGCCACCAACCTGACCGGCGCGTTCTACTGCACGCAGGCGGCGCTCAGCCGATGCTGAAGCAGCGCAGCGGCCGCATCGTGAACATCACGTCGGTGGTCGGGCTCACGGGCAACGCGGGCCAGGCCAACTACGCGGCCAGCAAGGCGGGCCTCATCGGCCTCACGCAAGCTCGGTGGCGCGCGAGGTGGCCTCGCGCGCCATCACCGTGAACGCGGTCGCGCCCGGGCTTCATCGAGACCGACATGACCGCGGCCATGACCGACAAGGCGACGGAGGCGATCGCCGCGCTCCATCCCCATGGGCCGCGTCGGGACGCCGGAGGACGTCGCGGGCGCCGTGGCCTTCCTGCGTCTCGGACGCCGCCGCCTACATCACGGGACAGGTTCTGGCGGTGGACGGCGGCTTCCACATGTAGAATGGGCGTTCAGCGGACGGTGAGACCGCCGAGCCCGCGTTTAACGAACAAGGAGCATCATGGAGCCTGTTGCCGATCGCGTCAAGAAGATCATCGTGGACCAGCTCGGGGTCGAGGAGGACCTCGTCACCGCCGAGGCGTCGTTCGTGGACGACCTGGGCGCGGACAGCCTCGACACCGTCGAGCTGGTGATGGCCCTGGAAGAGGAGTTCGGGATCGAGATCCCGGACGAGGACGCGGAGAAGATCACCCGCGTGAAGGAAGCCGTCGACTACATCGAGAAGCACGCGGCGACAAGGCCAAGAAGTAGGGCCCACCGCGGGACCAGGGACCAGATCGTAGTGCAGCGGATCGCAGGGTCGTCATCACCGGCGTGGGGCTCGTGTCGCCGCTCGGCATCGGCACCGAGGCGACGTGGGCGGGCCTGCTGCGAGGGCCGCTCGGGCGCGGCGCCCATCACCCTCTTCGACGCCTCCCAGCACTCGACGCACTTCGCGTGCGAGGTGAAGGGCTTCGACCCCCTGCAGCTGGGTGGAGAAGAAGGAAGTCAAGAAGATGGACCGCTTCATCCAGTTCGCGGTCGCGGCCGCGGACTTGCGCGCGTCGAGGACTCGCGGATCGAGATCGACGCCGCGCAACGCGGACGCAGGTGGGCGTCTACATCGGCAGCGGCATCGGCGGGTTCGCCACCATCGAGCGCGAGCACACCGACGCTGCATGAACGGCGGGCCGCGCCGGGTCAGCCCGTTCTTCATCCCCGCCGCCATCGTGAACCTGGCCTCGGGCTGGGTCTCGATCCGCACCGGGCGCCAAGGGTCCGAACTCCGCGACCGCGCACCGCCTGCACGACCAGCGCGCACGCGCTGGGCGACTCGTTCCGGCTCATCCAGCGCGGCGACGCCGACGCCATGATCGCGGGCGGCAGCGAGGCCGCCATCACGCCGCTGGGCGTCGGCGGCTTCTGCTGCCATGCGGGCGCTCTCGACGCGCAACGACGACGCCGGAGCAGGCCTCGCGGCCCTTCGACCGCGACCGCGACGGCTTCGTCATCGGCGAGGGCTCGGGCATCGTGATCCTCGAGGAGCTGGAGCACGCCGCGCGCGCGCGGCGCGACGATCTACTGCGAGCTGGTGGGCTACGGGATGTCGGGCGACGCGTACCACATCACCGCGCCCTGCGAGGACGGCGACGGCGCCATCCGCGTCATGCGGCAGACGCTGAAGGACGCGGGCGTGCAGCCCGCCGACGGTGGACTACGTGAACGTGCACGGCACGTCGACGCCGCGCGGGCGACGAGGTGCGAGGTCGATCGCCATCAAGCGCGTCTTCGGCGACCACGCGCGCAAGCTCGCCGATCAGCTCCACCAAGTCGATGACCGGGCACCTGCTGGGCGCGGCGGGCGGGCTGGAGGCGGGCATCACCGCGCTGGCCCTCCGCGACCAGGTCCTGCCGCCCACCATCAACCACGAGAACCCCGACCCGGAGTGCGACCTCGACTGCGTGCCCAACCGGGCGCGCAAGGCCGGATCGCGCTACGCGCTGTCGAACTCGTTCGGCTTCGGCGGCACCAACGGCGCGCTGCTGTTCAAGCGTTCGAGAGCTGACGTCGTTACGAAGGAGCTGACGCGAACGTGAAGATCGTCGGTCTGCGTGAAGCAGGTCCCGGACACCGAGACGCGCATCCGGATCGCCCCCGACGGCAAGCGCGATCGTGGAGGCGGACGTGAACTGGATCGTCTCGCCCTACGACGAGTTCGCGATCGAGGAGGCGCTCAAGATCAAGGAGGCGCAAGGGCGGGGAGGTCGTGCTGGTCTCGGTCGGCCCCGACCGCGCGCAGTCCGCGCTGCGCAACGGCCTCGCCATGGGCGCCGACTCGGCGCTGCACCTCAAGGACCCGCGCGTTCGACGGGCTGCGACACGCTGGGCACCGCGCGCGTCCTGGCCGCCGCCATCAAGGCGCTGGCGCGCTCGACCTGGTCCTGACCGGCCAGCAGGGCGTGGGCGGCGACCACAGCCAGATCCCGGGCCTGCTGGCGGAGCTGCTCGACCTGCCGCAGGTGACGATGGCGGTGAAGATCGAGATCGGGCGACGGCAAGGCCACGCGTGGAGCGCGAGGTCGAGGGCGCGCACGAGACCTGGGAGACGTCGCTGCCGGCGGTGATCTCGGCCCAGAAGGGCCTCGAACGAGCCGCGCTACGCGAGCCTCAAGGGCATCATGGCCGCCAAGAAGAAGCCGCTCGAGGCGAAGGACGCGGCCGCGCTCGGCCTCGACGCGGCCGCGCTCGCTCCGCGGACGACGCGTCGCGGCCCTGGAGCTGCCGCCGGCCCGCCCGGCCGTGCGGATGATCGAGGGCGATCGCGCGACGCCAGGCGAAGGAGCTGCTGCGGCTGCTCCACGAAGAAGCGAAGGTGATCTAGGATGGCGCGCCATCATCACGTTCGCGGAGCAGCGCGACGGCAAGCTGCGGCGGCCGTCGCTGGAAGCGGTCTGCGAAGCGCGCCGGCTGGCCGGGCGCGGGCGGCCGCGTCGAGCATCGTCGTCGATCGGGTCGGGCGCGGATCGCGGCGCTCGCCCAGGAGCTGGCCGCGTACGGCGCGGACGCGTGCACGTGTTCGACGACGCCGGCGCTGGCCCGCTACGCGACCGAGGCCTGCGCGCGCGCGCTGGCCCAGGTGATCGCGCGAGCCGAAGGCCGACGGCGGTGCTGATCCCGTTCACCGCGATGGGCAAGGACCTGGCACCGCGCGTCGTCGGCCGCGAGCTGGGCGCCGGCCTCGTCTCCGACTGCGTGGCGCTGGCGGTCAAGGACGGCCGCCTGGAGGCGCGGCGGCCGATGTACGCCGGCAAGGCGCTTCGCGACCGTGCGCGTGGGAGGGCGAGCCGCAGATGGCGACGCTGCGCCCGAACGTCTTCGCGCTCGGCACGCCGGACGCCGCGCAAGGCGGAGGTGGTCGCGCGGCACCGTCGATGCGTCCTCGCGCGCGCGCGTGGTCGACGGTCAAGCGCGACCGCATCGGGCAAGATCGAGCTGACGCGAGGCGCAGATCATCGTGTCCGGCGGCCGCGGCCTCAAGGGTCCCGAGAACTTCCACCTCGTCGAGAGCCTGGCCGAGGCCCTGGGCGCGGCCGTGGGCGCCTCGCGCGCCGTCGTGGACGCCGGCTGGGTCGACCACCAGTACCAGGTCGGCCAGACCGGCAAGACCGTCTCGCCCACGCTCTACGTCGCCTGCGGCATCAGCGGCGCCATCCAGCACCTGGCGGGCATGTCGTCGTCGAAGGTCATCGTGGCCATCAACAAGGACGCCGACGCGCCGATCTTCAAGGTCGCGAACTACGGCCTGCGTGGGCGACGTCTTCGAGATCCTGCCCAAGCTGACCGAGGCGGCGAAGGCGTACATGGCGGGCAAGGCGTAGATCTCCAAACGGAAACCACAAAGGCACAAAGAGCACAAAGGACGCACAAAGCTTCTTTGTGCGTGTCTTTGTGTCCTTTGTGTCCTTTGTGTCTTTGTGGTGAGCTGTGGCCGTGAAGGTCGGGCTCTACGACGATCCCGTGTTCCGGCAGCATGACTCGGGCGCGGGCCATCCGGAGCGGGCCGAGCGGGTCGACGCGGCCCGGCGGGGATTCGCGAGGCGGGGCTCGACGAGCGCCTGACCTTCCCGGAACCCCGGCCCGCGACCGAGGACGAGCTGGGGCGCGTGCACTCGGACGTCGCACCTGCGTGCGGTCGCGGCCACGCGCGGGCCGCGTCGTCGCCTTCGACGCCGACACGCAGGCGGGCCCGCACACGTACGACGCCGCGCTGCAGTGCCGCCGGATGCGTCGTGGACGCGGTGACGCGCGTCCTGGACGGCGGGCTGCGACCGCGCCTTCTGCCTGAGCCGCCCGCCCGGCCATCACGCGGAGCGGAGCGGGTGATGGGCTTCTGCTACTTCAACAACGTCGCCGCCGCCGCCGCGGAGGCGCTGGCCGCGGCCTCGCGCGCGTGCTGGTGGTGGACTTCGACGTGCACCACGGCAACGGCACGCAGCAGATCTTCGAGGACGATCCGCGCGTGCTCTACGTGTCCTCGCACGAGCACCCGTTCTACCCGGGAACCGGCGGCTGAACGAGACGGGCACGGGCAAGGGGCGTGGCTTCACGGTCAACCTGCCGCTGCCGGCGGGCTGCGGCGACGCCGAGTACCTCGCCGTGTATCGCGCGATCGTGGCGCCCGTCGCGGCCGGCGTACGACCCGGAGCTCGTGCTCGTCTCCGCAGGGTTCGACGCGTACGGCGGGGACCCGCTGGCGGGCATGCGCCTGACGGCCGACGGATACGGCGCGCTGGCGGGGTCTGCCTGGACGCGGCCGGCGGGTCCGCGCGGAGGGCGCGTGGTGGCCGCGCTCGAAGGCGGTTACGACCTCGACGGCATCGCGGTTTCGTCGGCCGCGCTGACGCGCGCGTGCTGCTGGGCGAAGCGCCGCCGCGCGTGACGGGCGAGCCGCACCTGATCGTCGAGCGCCTGCTCGCGGCCTATCGCGAGGCGCTCTCGCCCTGGTGGCCGGGCGTCGCGTGATCTTCCGCGACCGGGCCGACGCGCGGGCGCGCGCCTGGGCGACCACCTGGCCGGACGCATCGCGGAGCGGGGAGACGACGTGGTGGTGCTGGCCATCCCGCGCGGAGGCGTCGTGGTGGCGGCGCCCGTGGCCGAGCGCCTGGGCGCGGCGCTCGACATCACCATGCCGCGCAAGCTCAGCGCGCCGGGCAACCCGGAGCTGGCGATCGGCGCGCTGGCCATCGTGGACCACGACGTGAGATCGTGATCCTGAACCAGGACACGATCGCCTGGCTGAAGGTGCCGGCGAGCGCACATCGAGCGCACGGTGGACGCCGAGCGCGCGGAGATCGCGCGGCGCGTGCGCGCGTACCTCGGCGGGCGTCCGGCCGTGCCGCTCACGGATCGGACGGTCGTGATCGTCGACGACGGCCTGGCCACCGGCCTGACGGCGCGCGCCGCCGCGGCGGCGGTGGCCCGGCAGCGCCCCCGGCGCGTGGTGGTGGCGGTGCCCATAGCACCCGCGCCGTCCGTCCGCGAGTTCGCCTCGCTGGGCATCGAGCTGGAGGCCGTCGCGACGCCGACCCCGTTCGAGGCGGTCGGGCGCTTCTACGATTCGTTCCCGCCCGTCGAGGACGACGAGGTGCGGGCGATCCGGCCGGCCGGCGCTGACGCTCCGGCGGGCACACGTGCTAACATTCTGCGTTCATTGGACTTGACACGATCGATGAGCGAATACCTCTTCCAGGAAATCGAGACGCGCTGGCAGCAGCGCTGGGCGCGAGGCCCGCACCTTCGAGGTGACGGAGGACCCGGCCCGGCCGAAGTACTACTGCCTGGAGATGCTGCCCTACCCGTCCGGGCGACATCCACGTCGGGCACGTGCGGAACTACTGCATCACCGACGTGGTCGCGCGCTACAAGCGGATGCGCGGGCTTCAACGTCCTCCACCCCATCGGCTGGGACGCGCTGGGCCTGCCCGCCGAGAACGCCGCCATCAAGCGCGGAGTCCACCCCGAGAAGTGGACGCGCGACAACATCGCGGGCATGAAGCGCCAGCTCCAGCGGCTCGGCTTCAGCTATCCCTGGAGCCGCGAGATCGCCACCTGCGACCCCGAGTACTACCGCTGGAACCAGTGGTTCTTCCTGCGCATGCTGGAGCGCGGGCATCGCCTACCGCAGCGAAGGCCGCCGGTCAACTGGTGCCCGTCCTGCCAGACGGTGCTCGCCAACGAGCAGGCCGAGGGCGGCGACGTGCTGGCGCTGCCACAGCAGGTCGAGGAGCGCGAGCTCGACCAGTGGTTCCTGCGCATCACCGCCTACCAGGACGAGCTGCTCGACGACATGGCGCAGCTGCCCGAGCTGGCCCGACGCGCGTGCTCGTAGCAGCAGCGCAACTGGGTCGGCCGCTCGCGCGGAGCGGAGGTCGACTTCCCGCGTCGAGGGCGGCACGCACCTCCGCGTCTTCACGACGCGCATCGACACCATCTACGGCGCGACCTTCATGGTGCTGGCGCCCGAGCACCCGCGCGTGGACGGCTCTGCGTGGCCGGACGAGGCGAGGCGCACGGGCCGCGGTCGCGCGCCTGCGCGGGCAGGACCGCCGCGCGCGCCAGGCCGGGCCAGGTCGACAAGGAGGGCGTCTTCACCGGCCGCTACGCGCGCGAACCCGTTCAGCGGCGAGCAGCATCCCGATCTGGGTCGGCAACTTCGTGCTCATGGGCTACGGCACGGGCGCGATCATGGCCGTGCCGGCGCACGACCAGCGCGACTTCGAGTTCGCGCGCAAGTACGGACCTGCCGGTGCGGTCCGTGATCCAGCCGCCGGACGGCGCCCGAGGCCGACGCGATGACGGAGCCCTACGACGGGCCCGGCCGCACTCGTGGACAGCGGGCGCTTCGAGCGGCCTCGAGTCCGCCGAAGCGCATCGACGCGCATGACCGCGCACGCCCGCGAGAAGGGCTTCGGCAGCGCGGCGGTCACCTACCGGCTGCAAGCGACTGGCTGATCAGCCGCCAGCGCTACTGGGGCACGCCGATCCCGGTCGTGTACTGCGAGAAGGACGGCATCGTGCGGCGTGCCGGACGCGCAGCTCCCGGTCGATGCTCCCGCCGGACGCGCCCTTCACCGGCGAGGGTGGCAACCCGCTCGAGAAGGTCGCGGCGTTCGTGAACGCGCGTCTGCCCGCGCTGCGGCGGGCCGGCGCGGCGCGAGACGGACACCATGGACACGTTCGTGGACTCGTCCTGGTACTTCTACCGCTACCTCTCGCCCGCAAGGACGACGGGCCGTTCGACGCCGGCGGCCGTGCGCTACTGGTTCCCGATCGACCTCTACGTCGGCGGGATCGAGCACGCCATCCTGCACCTCGTCTACTCGCGCTTCTGGACGAAGGTGATGCGCGACCTCGGCCTCGTCACCTTCGACGAGCCGGTGACGCGCCTCTTCCCGCAGGGCATGGTGCACAAGGACGGCGAGGTGATGTCGAAGTCGAAGGGCAACACCGTCGCGCCCGACGACATGATCGGGCGCTACGGCGCCGACACGCTGCGCCTCTACATCCTCTCCGTCGCCCCGCCCGAGGATGGCCGCTCGAGTGGAACGGACGAGCAGATCGCGGGCGTGCACCGGTTCCTCCAGCAGCGTGTGGCGGCTGCGTCGACCGCCACGCGGAGGCGCTCGCGGCCGAGATCGCGCACGCCCATCCCGGCGGAGCTGCCCGAGCCGGCGCGCGCGCTGCGGCGCAAGGTGCACCAGACCATCCAGCGGGTGACCGAGGACGTCGAGGAGCGCATCCAGCTCAACACCGCGGTCGCGGCGCTGCATCGAGCTGGTGCACGCGATCGCTGGACGCGGGAGGCCGACGCTCGCCGAGGGTCCGCCGCGGCCGGTGCTCCGCGAGGCCCTCGAGACGCTGGTCCTCCTGCTGAGCCCGTTCACGCCCCACGTGTGCGAGGAGATGTGGACGCGGCTGGGCCGGCGCTTCAGCGTCGTGGACCGCACCTGGCCGGTCGCGGACGCGCGGCGTCGCGCGCGAGGACGAGGTCGGAGCTGGCGGTGCAGGTGAACGGCAAGGTGCGCGGCCGCATCACGGTGCCGCGCGGACGCCGGCGGACGGAGGACGTGAACGGCGCGCGCTCGGCGAGCCGCAGGTCGAGCGAGCACGTCGCGGGGCAGGCAGATCGTGAAGGTGGTGGTGGTGCCCGGGACGGCTCGTGAGCGTGGTGGTGAAGTGAGGCGCGCGGGCCGCGCCTGCGCTCGCGCTGTCGCTGCTGTGCTGGCGCTCCGGCTGCGGCTACGCGCTGGTCGGGCGCGGCGACCGTCGTCGATCCCTCGCATCAAGACGCATCGGCGTGCCGCTCTTCAAGGACGCAGACGGGCAAGGCCGGGCTGGACCAGAAGATCACGCAGAAGGTGATCGAGGAGCTGCTGCAAGCGCGGGCGCTTCGACGTCGTGCAGGACCGATCGGGCGTCGACGCGCGTGGTGGAGGGCGAGCTCGTCTCCTACAACGCGGTGCCCGTCGGGTTCACCGAGCGAGGACGCCGGCGGTCCGCAGCGCAGGCCGAGCCGCTACGCGATCACCCTGACCGCCCGGGTGCGCTACGCGAAGGTCGGCGCAGACGGAGCCGATCTGGGCGAGCGAATCGTTCTCGTTCCGCGACGAGATACGACGTGGGCGACGACCCCGCGACCTTCTTCGACCAGCGAGGAGCAGGCCGATCGACCGCCTGACCACGTCGTTCGCGCGCAACCTGGTGGCGGCGATGCTCGAGGCCTTCTGAAGCAGCGGCCGCCGTCCACGGCGATGCTCGGGCGTCCGACACGCTACCTGGCCGAGGAGGCGCTGGAGCGCCTGCTGGACGAGCACGTCGGCGGCGAGCGCGGCGGACGCGGTCAGCGTCCTGCGCGGCGACGAGACGACCTGGGGCCGCGTGCTGGAGGCCGCGCGCACCGGCTCGCTGTTCGCGCCGCGCCGGGCCGTGGTCGTGCGCGGCGCGGACGCGCTGAAGGGCGAGGACGACGCGGTCGTCGACCTACCTCGACGGACCCGAGCGCCGGGCGTCGTGCTCGTCCTGATGGCCGCCAAGCCCGACAAGCGCCGGAGCGGTCTGGAAGCAGCTGCTGGAGCGCGCGCGGTCGACTTCCGCGGAGCCGCTTGAAGGGCGCGCGCTGCGCGGCTACGTGGCCGACCAGGATGCCGCGCGGCGGCAGGCTCGCGCTGGCGCGAGGACGCGTTCGAGGAGCTGCTGGAGCGCGTCGGGCAGGACCTGCGGCGGCTGATGGGCGAGCTCGACAAGCTGGAGGCGTTCGCGGCCGGCCGGCAGGCCCGCTCAGCGCCGAGGAGGTCGCCGGCGGTCTCGGCCGCGGGCTCGCGCAGCCCGCTCTACCGGCTGGCGGACGCGTTCGGCGCGCGCCGGCACGCGAGCGGCGCTGGCGATGCATGGAGGACGGCGCTGGAGGACGGCGAGGCGCCGCTGCTGCGTGCTGGCCACGCTGCACTGCGCGGCGCGGCAGGTGCGCGGCGCCAGCGCGCTGCAGAGCGCCGGGCGTCGCAGGACGAGATCGCTGAGCCGCCTGGGGCTGCCGCCGTTCAAGGTGCGGGACGCTGATGGAGGCGGCGCGCGCTGGTCGGATGCCGAGCTGGCTACGGCGCTCGCGGCCCTGGACGTGGCCGACCGGCGGATCAAGCTGGGGGCGGAGCCGCGATCGCGCCCTGCTGGCCGCCGTGGCGGCGCGCTCGCCGGCGGAGGACCGGCGCGTCAGCCGTCGCGCGGTCAGCGGCGTTGACGCGGCGGGCGAGGCGGCTCTTGTACCGGGCGGCGGCGTTGTCGTGGATCACGCCCTTCTTGGCCGCCTTGTCGATCTGCGCTCGATCGTCTCGGACAGCACGCCCTTGCGTCGCGGCGGCGTCGCCCTTGGCGATGGCGCTGCGCAGCTTCGCACGCTGGGTCTTGAGCCTGGGACACGTTGCTGGCGGTTGCGGTGCCTGGTGCTTGAGGCCCTGCCTCATGCTGCTTCAGGGCCGATGCGTGATGAGCCACATGCCTCCCTCCTCGTCAACGTACGACAAACACGCAGCTTACCGGAGTTGAGCGGCGAAATCAGCCGAGGCGAGGCCGATCGGCCGAGTCGGTCGCTCGCTGCGGGCGGCCGGGCTCGTCTCCGCCCTCACGTTCCTGTCCCGCCTGCTGGGCCTCGTGCGCGAGCAGGTCTTCGCGGCGCTCCTCGGGCGCCGGGCGCTATGCGCGACGCCTTCCAGACCGCCTTCCGCGTCCCGAACCTCCTGCGCGACCTCTTCGCGGAGGGCGCCCTGTCCGCGGCCTTCGTGCCGACCTACGCGCGGGCGCTGCGCGCAGGACGGACGCGAGCGCGCCATCCGCATGGCGTCGCCGCCTGCTCACGCGTGCTGGCGGTGCTGCTGGGCGCCTGGTCGCGGCCATGGGCTTCGTGTTCGCGCGGCCCGCTCGTGCGCGCGCTGGCCCCGGGCTTCGAGAGCGTGCCGGGCAAGCTCGAGACGACGGTCGCGCTCGACGCGCGTCATGCTGCCGTTCCTCCCCCTCGTCGTCGTTCGCGGCGCGTCGCGATGGGCATGCTGAACGCCGCAGGAGCAGCTTCGGCATGCCCGGCGATCGGCGCCCGGCCGATGTTCAACGTCGTCACGATCGTCTGGGCGGTCGGCTCTGTGGCGCGATGGGCTTCGCGCCCGGCGCAGGTCGCGATGGGCTGGGCGGTCGGCACGCTGCTGGGCGGCGCCGCGCAGTTCCTGGTCCAGGTGCCGCCGCTGCGGCGCGAGGGCTGGCGCTTCCGGCCCGAGTGGGCGCCGCGGCGATCCCGGCCTGCGCGCGATCGCCGCGCCTCATGGCGCCGGCGCACGGTGGGCCTGGCCGCGGTGCAGGTGAACATCTTCGTCAACACGCTGCTTCGCGTCGCACGAGCCGGGCGCGGTCTCGTGGCTGCAGTACGCGTTCCGCATCCTGTACCTGCCGATCGGGATCTTCGGCGTGGCCGTCGGCACGGTGGCGACGACCGGTCTCGCGCACCGCGCGCCGCGGCGGGAGACATGGACGGGCTGCGCGACGACGCTCGGCCGGTCGCTCTGCCTGGTCGCGTTCCTGACCGTGCCGGCCACGGCCGGGCTGATGGTGCTCGGACGGCCGATCGTGCGCCTGCTCTTCGAGCGCGGCCGCTTCCGCGCCGCCGACACCGAGCACACCGCGGCCGCGCTCGTGCTGTTCTCCGATCGGCCTCGTGGCCTACACGGGCGTGAAGGTGCTGGCGCCGGCGTTCTACGCCCTCGGCACGCCGCGCGTGCCGCTGCTCGGCCAGCGCCAGCCGCCGTGGCCGCGAACCTCGTCGTCATCGTGCTCTCCTGCACGCGCGCCTCGGCTATCGCGCGATCGCGCTGGGCGTCGGCACTCGGCTCGCTGCGTCAACGCCGCCGTGCTCGCGGGCTAGCCTTCGAGCGCCGCGTCGGCGGGCTCTGCGGACGCGGCCTGCCCGGCGGCGTCTCAAGGTCGCGCTGGCGTCGGCCGCGATGCGGCTGGCGTGACCTGGATCTCGGCCCGGGGCCTCGAAGCGGATCGTGGGCACGCACGGCCTCGGCGCCCAGGCCGCTGACCGCCCTGGGCCCGGTCCTGCTGGGCGTCGCCGTCTACCTGGCTCTGGCCTGGCTCCTCCGCGTCCCCGAGATCCGCGAGGTCCTGGGACCTTCCGCGCGCCGCTTCGGTCGCAGCTAGTGGGAGCAGGGAGCGGTGCCCGATCACAAGTATTGTGGTGCCTGGGCCCTTCCGTGGTAGCGTCTCCCAGTAGGCGTCGCAAGAGCCGAAGGAGGCTCCCAGGATGGAACCGAGACGGCCCGAGCGCGCCTGCCTGTTCGCCGCTTGTCCTGCTGCTGCCGGCCGGGGCGGGCGCGCAGGACGCCTGACTACCCGTCGCAGGAGAACTACGGCATCCGGCTCGAGTACCGCGAGTTCCGGCCGGACCTCTACGGGCGAGGTCCAGAAGGGTTCGGCGGCGAGGACGGCACGCTGGTCGACGTCGTGGACGACCTCGGGCTCGCAGGACGAGCGCACCTTCGAGGCCCGGAGCAGCCTGCCAGTTCGAGCGGCGGACACAAGCTCGCGCGGCTCGTACACGCCGCTCGACTACGCGGGCGACGCCGACGCGCCGGGCGACGTTCACGTACGGCCAGACGCGACTTCCTGCGCGGCCAGCGCGTGGTGACGCGCCTCAAGGGCGGCTACTACGGCGGCCGACTACGAGTGGGACTTCGTGCAAGGGGTCAGCGCGGGTTCCTGGGCGCGACCCTGGGCGCCAGGGTCGTGGACCTGGACGCGACGCTCGTCGCGCCCGGACCAGGGCCACGCGCGAGCAGGAACACGCTGCGCTCGCCGATCCCCGTCGCTCGGGCTCGCCACCCGCATCTACGCGAGCCGGGTCAGCCTCGAAGGCGAGGTCGTCGGGCTTCACGCTCGGGCACCGCGGGCACCTCATCGAGTTCGAGGCGCGTCCGCGCACGTCCACTTCTCCGGACCGCCTGGCCGTCGGCGGCGGCTACCGCTACGTCTAGGTCGAGCGGCGACGACGGATCGCGACTCAGCGGCGATCTGATCCCTGGCTGGCTGGCAGCTTCGGGCTCGAGCTCAGCATCTGGAGGGCCGCCGCGCGACGACGCGACCAGCAGACGCGCACCGCACGGCTCGGGTTCGATCGAAGAGCAGTACTCTCGACCATCTGCGCGTGGAGCGCGGGCTCTCGCCGAACACGCTGCTCGGCCTACGGCCGCGACATCGGGCGCTGCGCGCGTTCGCGCAAGGCCGCGCGCGCGACGTCGCTCGAGCTGAAGCAGGCGGACATCGTCGGAGTTCATGGCGGACCTCGCGCGCGCAGGGCCTGGCCGCGCGCTCGGTCGCGCGCGCGGTGCCACGCCATCCGCGGCTTCTACCGCTTCGCGGTGCGCGAGGGACGCCTCGACGATCGGACCCCATGGGAGAACCTGAAGGCGCCGCGCGCGCTTCAAGCGCTGCCGCGGTACCTGACCGCGCGCGCAGGTGGAGGCGCTGCTGGCCGCGCCGGACGCGGCGACACCTTGCTGGGCGTGCGCGACCGCGCGATCCTCGAGGTGCTCTACGCGACGGGCCTGCGCGTCTCGAGCTGACGGCGCTGCGGCCGGCGGACGTCGACCTGGAGGTCGGGATGCTGACCTGCTTCGGCAAGGGCCGCAAGGAGCGGCTCGTGCCGATGGGCGGGACGCCGCGAGCGCTGGGTGCGAGCGCTACCTGGACGGAGGTCGCGCGTCCTCGCATGCGACGGGCGCGCCACGCCTGTTCCTCAACCACCGCGGCGGGCGGCTGTCGCGCATGGGGCTCTGGGGCATCGTGCGGCGCCACGCGGTGACGGCGGGCGTCGCAGCGGACGCTGACGCCGCACGTCCTGCGCCATTCCTTCGCGACCCACCTGCTGGAGCGAGGGCGCCGACCTGCGCGCGCTGCAGGCCATGCTGGGCCACGCGGACATCTCGACCACGCAGATCTACACCCACGTCACGCGCGAGCGGCTGCGCAAGGTGTACGACCAGTTCCACCCGCGCGCATGAGGCGTAGGCGGTGCTCATGCGCGGATTGACGTTCCGCGCAGCGGGTGATAACGTACGTCTTTGGCGAGGCCGCGGGTCCGCACTTAGGACGCGACGTCCGGAGGACGAGGCATGGGCAAGAACGGCCGTCATCTCTTCACTTCGGAGTCGGTCACCGAGGGCCATCCCGACAAGATCGCCGACCAGATCTCCGACGCGGTCCTCGACGCGCTGCTCGACCAGGACCCGATGCAGCCGGGTGGCCTGCGAGACCATGGTCACGACCGGCCTCGCGCTTCATCGCGGGCGAGATCACGACCAAGGCCTACGCCGACCTGCCCGCGCATCGTGCGCGAGACGATCAAGGGCGTCGGCTACACGCGCGCCAAGTACGGCTTCGACTACGAGACCTGCGCGCGTCGATCTCCGGCCATCCACGAGCAGTCGCCCGACATCGCGATGGGCGTCGATCCCGGGCGGCGCGGGCGACCAGGGGCTGATGTTCGGCTACGCCTGCAACGAGACCGAAGAGCTGATGCCGCTGCCGATCATGCTGGCGCACAAGCTGACGCGCCGGCTCGACGCAGGTGCGCAAGGACGAGATCCTCGACTACCTGCGCCCGGACGGCAAGAGCCAGGTGACGGTCGAGTACGACGGCGACAAGCCGGTGCGCGTCGAGGCGGTCATCATCTCCGCGCAGCACTGCAGCCTGGTGAAGATCGAGACCATCCGCGAGGACATCCTGGAGAAGGTCATCCACGCCGGTGATCCCGTCGAGCCTGCTCGACTCGAAGACCAAGTACTTCATCAACCCCACCGGCCGCTTCGTGGTGGGCGGGCCGCAGGGCGACTGCGGCCTCACCGGCCGCAAGATCATCGTCGACACCTACGGCGGCGTGGGCAGCCACGGCGGCGGCGCGTTCTCGGGCAAGGACCCGACGAAGGTGGACCGCTCGGCCTCCTACATGGCGCGCCACATCGCCAAGAACATCGTGGCCGCGGGCCTGGCCGACCGGCTCGAGCTGCAGATCGCCTACGCCATCGGCGTCGCCGACCCGGTCTCGGTCATGGCGGACACCGATGGGCACCGGGCAAGGTCGAGGAGAGCAAGATCGTCGGACGCCGTCCGCGAGATCTTCCCGCTCACGCCCAAGGGCATCATCGAGTACCTGAACCTGCGCCGGCCGATCTACAAGAAGACGGCCGCCTACGGGCACTTCGGGCGCAACGAGGCCGGAGTTCACCTGGGAGCGCACCGACAAGGCCGAGGCCCTGCGCGCAGCCTGACCAAGAAGCTCGGCCGAGCAGGGCGCTCGCGTGACGGCGGCTCCGCTGGCGGCGCTGGGCGCGTCTCGGCCTGGCGGCGCTCGCTAGGCCGCTTACGCCGTGCGCGTCGCGCTGCTGGCGGCCCCTCGCGGCGTCTGGGGCCGGCGACCCGCACGACGGCTCTGCCGCGCGCGATCGGCGTCGTCCACGTCCACACGACGCTCTCGGACGGCGGCGGCACGCCCGAGGAGGTCGTCGTCGGCCGCGCGCGCCGCCGGCCTCGGCTTCGTCGTCGATCACCGACCACAACAACCTCGACGCGAAGCCCTTCGAGGGCTACCGCGACGGCGTGCTGGTGCTGGTGGGGACCGAGATCTCGACCACGGCCGGCCACCTGGTCGGCACTCGGTCATGCCGGATCCCGTCTGTTCGCTTCTCGGGCGACGCGCAGGATGCGCTCGACGACGTGCGCGACGCTGGCGCGGTCCGCGTTCGCCGCGCACCCGCTCTCGCCCGCGCCGACTTCCGCTTGACGCGGCTGGGACCTGCCGGGGCCGTGGGGCATGCGAGCTGTGGAACGGCGACAGCCAGTGGCGCGAGGCCGGCTGGCTGGCGGCTCGCCCGCACCGCCGCGCTCTACGGCGCTCAACCCGCGCTACGCGCGCTGCTCGGCGAGCCCTGACGCTGGCCGCGCGACGCTCTCGAGAGCTGGGACGCGTCCTGCTCCACGCGCGCGGCGCCCGGGATCGTGGGCGCCGACGCGCACAACCGCGTGCCGCTCAGCAAGCGCTTCGCGCCGCGGTTCCCGTCGTACGAGTCCGTGTTCGGCGCTCGCGCGCAACCACGTGCTGCTCGACCAGCCGCTCGGCGGGGACGCGGCGCAGGACGCGCCGCGCGATCGTGGACGGCCTGGGCCGCGGCCGTGCGTACGCCGGCGCTCGACGCGCTGGCGCCGGCGCGACGGCTTCTCGTTCGTCGCGCAGTCGGCGACGCGGCGCGCACGATGGGCGAGCACGGTTCGCGCCGGGACCGGCTGCGAGTGCGCGCGGGCGGCCGCATGCCGACGGCACCGCGTGGTCATCCTGCGCGACGGCCAGCCAGTGGCCGAGGACGTCGAGGCGTCGAAGCGCCCGCGACGCCGCGGCGTCTATCGGGCCGAGGCGTGCGTGCCCGGATGGAAGGTTCCCTGGGTCGTCACGAACCCGATCTACGTGTTCGATGAGGCGGCAGCGGCCGGCGCGAGCGCCGCGGCTCGCGCGCTGGCCGAGCCGCCGGCTCCGCGCCGACGGCAGCGCAGACGCTCGACGCGTTCGAAGGCGATGACGCGCGTTCGAGCCCGGCTCCGACACCGCGACCGACGCAGAAGCCGCGGACGTGACTCGACCCGCAGGCGCGGGATCGACGGCCGCGGATGCGCGCGCGCATCGCGTTCCGCCTCGGCGTGCCCGACGCCGGCGGCACGCGGACGTCGTTCGCCGCGCTGGTGGATCGGACGCCGCGGGACCTCGGCGGGCCGCCAGCGGCCTAGCCCTCGCGATCAACGCGGACGGCGTGTACCGGCATCTGGGTGCAGGTGCGCGACGAGAACCCGGCGTCGCGGGACGAAGCGCACCGAGTGGTGGTTCGCGTCGGTGCGCACCTCGCCCGAATGGCGGCGCGACGGCGGTGCCGTTCGCGCGGCCTGCGGTCGATCAACCCGAGAGCCGGACGGCCGAGCTCGATCTCGACAAGGTGCGCGCGCATCGTCTTCGTGGTGGACGAGGGCGCCGTCAAGCCCGGCACGCTCGGGCACGGTCTGGATCGACGACCTCGGCGTCTACTAGGACCTCGACTGCCCGCCGACGCGCCGCTTGACAGCCAGCGCCGTCGCAGAGACTATCCTTCTATCCGGATAGAGTGATGGTCGCAACGATCGCCGTGCCCGCCACCGGAAGGCCTGAAGCCTGCTGTGCCTGGATGTCCAGCCTGGCCGATCCCACGCGCCTGCGCATGCTGCGCCTGCTCGAGCGGCAGCGAGCTGGGCGTCGCGGACCTGTGCCAGCGTGCTCAGCTGCCCGCAGTCCACCGTGAGCCGGCATCTGAAGGTGCTGGTCCGACGAGGGCTGGGTGCGCAGCCGCGCCGCAGGGCACCAACGCGCCTCTACCGATGCCGCCGCGCGAGTGAACCGCCGGCGCGGCGGCTGTGGGCTGCTGGCGCGCGAGCAGACGGATGGCTGGCCCGACGGTGGAGCACGACCGGCTGCGGCTGGATCGCCGGCTGCCGGCCGCGCGCCAGCCGGCGGCCGCGTCGTTCTTCGCGGGCGCGGCCGGGCAGCTGGGACCAGCTGCGGAGCGCAGCTCTACGGCCACGCGCTTCACCCAGGCCGCGCTGCTGGCGCCTGCTGCCGCCCGATCGCGGTCGATCGCCGACCTGGGCTGCGGCACCGGCCAGGCGGCGGCGTCCTGTCGCCCTACGTGCGCGGCGTGGTCGGCGTCGACCAGTCGGCGGCGATGCTGAAGGCGGCGCGCAGAGCGCACCGCAGGCGCTGCCCAACGTCGAGCTGCGCCAGGGCGAGCTCGAGGCGCTGCCGCATCGAGGACCGGTCGCGTGGACGGCGCGCTGCTGGTGCTGGCGCTCACGTACGTCGACGGAGCCGGCGCGCGCGTGCTGCGCGAGCTGCGCGCGCATCCTGAGGCCCGGCGGGCGCGGGTGGTGGTGGACCTGCTGCGCCACGACCGCGAGGACTTCCGGCGCGCAGATGGGCCAGCAGGGCCTGCGGCTTCGAGACCGGACGAGCTGGCAGGCGGCTCATGGAGCGAGGCCGGCCTCGCGGCCGTGACCGTCGCGTGCGGCCGCTCGGAGCCGAGCGCCAAGGGCCCGGCGCTGATCCTGGCCGCGGGCACGCGAGCGGCACGTGATCCGCGCAGCGCGACGAACGACACAACGCACAGAGAGAGACGAAGCGATGACGACGACCGTGAACCCGCCTCCGGCGAAGAGGCGCGCTCGGAGTACCAGGTCGCGGATCTGAAGCCTGGCCGAGTGGGGCCGCAAGGAGATCGAGCTCGCCGAGCAGGAGATGCCCGGCCTGATGGCCGTGCGCAAGCGAGTACGCGGCGGCAGCAGCCGCTCAAGGGCCAGCGCATCACGGGCAGCCTGCACATGACCATCCAGACCGCGGTCCTGATCGAGACGCTGAAGGCGCTCGGCGCGGACGTGCGCTGGGTGCTCGTGCAACATCTTCTCGACCCAGGACCACGCGGCGGCCGCCGTGGCCGTGGGCCCGACGGGCACGCCGGAGAAGCCGAAGGGCGTGCCGGTCTTCGCCTGCAAGGGCGAGACGCTCGAGGAGTACTGGGACCTGCACCGCGCGCGCGCTCGACTTCGGCGACGGCCGCGGCCCGACGCAGATCGTGGACGACGGCGGCGACGCGACGCTGCTCATCCACAAGGGCCTCGAGTTCGAGAAGGCGGGCAAGGTGCCCGCTCGCCGAGACCGCGGACAGCGAGGAGTTCGCGCTCGTGCTGCGGCTGCTGCGCGCGCGTCCAGCAGGAGCAGACCCGGGCCGCTGGGCGAAGGTGGCGGCGGAGTGCAAGGGCGTCACCGAGGAGACGACGACCGGCGTGCACCGGCTCTACGAGATGCAGAAGGCGGGCACGCTGCTGTTCCCGGCCATCAACGTCAACGACAGCGTCACCAAGAGCAAGTTCGACAACCTGTACGGCTGCCGCCACTCGCTGGTGGACGGCCTCATGCGCGCCACCGACGTGATGCTCGCCGGCAAGGTCGCGGTCGTCTGCGGCTACGGCGACGTGGGCAAGGGCTGCGCGCAGTCGCTGAAGGGCCAGGGCGCGCGCGTGATCGTCACCGAGATCGACCCCATCTGCGCGCTGCAGGCGGCGATGGAGGGCTACCAGGTCCTGACGCTCGAGGACGTGGTCGACGACGGCCGACATCTTCATCACCGCCACCGGCAACACGCGGCATCATCACCGTCGAGCACATGGCGCGCATGAAGGACAAGGCGCATCGTCGGCAACATCGGCCACTTCGACAACGAGATCGACATGGCCGGCCTCAAGAAGATCCCGGCATCCAGCAGATCAACATCAAGCCGCAGTACGACCAGTGGATCTTCCCGGACGGCCACAGCGGTGCTGGTGCTGGCCGAGGGGCGGCTGCTGAACCTCGGCTGCGCCACCGGCCATCCGAGCTTCGTGATGTCGACGAGCTTCACGAACCAGGTGCTGGCCCAGGTCGGAGCTGGCCGCAGAACCGCGCGCAGCTACGAGAAGAAGGTCTACACGCTGCCCAAGCACCTGGACGAGAAGGTGGCCCGCCTGCATCTCGACAAGCTGGGCGTGAAGCTCACGCGCCTGAGCGAAGCAGGCCTCGTACATCGGCGTGCCGGTGGACGGCCCGTACAAGACCGACCGCTACCGGGTCACTGATCCCGACGACGGACAACGGAGCCACAGAGCACACGAGAGAGCGCGGGGAAACGGCCGCGGGCCGTTCCCTCTGAGTCCTCTGTGACCTCTGTGGCTCCGTTCCGTTTCGTGGCTCGGGCATAATCGCGCCATGCCAATGAAGTCGCGCGACCGGCTCGGCCTGGTGCGCCCATCACCCGGCGCGATTTCCTGAGACGGGATGGTGATCGGCGTCGGGCGCGTCGCTGCTCACGCCCCGGCAGCTCCTGGGCCTCGGGGCGGTGGACGAGTTCGCGCCCGAGAAGGCGCCCTCAGCTACTACCCGCCCGCGCTGACCGGCCTGCGCGGGAGCGCGCAGGCACGTTCGAGGCCGCGCACGACCTGAAGGACGGCTTCCTCACGCTGACGGCGCCCGACGACACCGGCGAGAGCTACGACCTGGTCGTGGTGGGAGCGGGCATCAGCGGCCTGTCGGCCGCCCACTTCTTCGCGGCGCGCGGGACCCGCGGCGCGCGCGTCCTGGTCCTCGACAACCACGACGACTTCGGCGGGCACGCCCGCCGCAACGAGTTCAGCGAGGGCGGCCGCACTCTGCGTGAGCTACGGCGGGACGCCTCGCCATCGACAGCCCGGCGCCCTACAGCGCGGTGGCCGCCGGGCTCATCGCGCGACCTGGGCATCGACGTGGCGCCGCTGGGAGAAGGTCGCTCGACCGCGGCGTACGCGCGGGCCTGCAGGGCGCGACGTTCTTCGACCAGCGAGACCTTCGGCGCGGACCGGCTCGTGAAGGGCCCTGAACCGCGAGGCCGACGAGGCGGCTGGACACGGCCCGCGCTCGCCGAGCGCGCCGCTCCGGCCGCGCGGTCCAGCGCGGCATCGAGCGGCTGGAGACGGAGCGCTTCGATCCCTGGCCGGGCGTCGCGTCGGACGAGAAGAAGGCGCGCCTGCTCCGCATGAGCTACGCCGACTACCTCACGAAGGTGTCGGGCGCTCGATCCCGGCGTCGTCGCGCTACTACCAGACGCGCGGCCCACGGCCTCTTCGGCGTGGGCATCGACGCCGTCTCGGCGCTCGACGCCTGGGGGCTCGGCTTCCCGGGCTTCGCAGGGCCTGGCGCTGGGCCGGGCTACCCGCGCGGCATGAACCGCGATGCGATGCGCGACCCGGAGGCCGAGCACTCACTTCTTCCACTATCCCGACGGCAACGCGACGGTCGTGCGCCTGCTGGTGCGCTCGCTCGTTCCCTGGCGCGTTGCCTGGCGCGGGTGCGTCGTCCGACGACGTCGTGACGGCGCGCGCGGACTACGGGAAGCTCGACGAGGCGAGGCAGCCGGTGCGTCTGCGGCTCAACAGCACCGTCGTGAAGGCCGGCGAACACGCAGGGCGGCGTGGACGATCACCTACGTGCGGGGCGGCCGCATGCGCACTGGTGCGTGCCCGCACCTGCGTGATGGCCTGCTGGAGCACCGTCATCCCGCACCTGTGCCCGCGACATGCCGGGGCGCAGCGCGACGCCCTCGCGTTCGCGAGTCAAGGTCCCGCTCGTCTACACGAGCGTGCTGGTGCGCGGGACTGGAAGGCCTGGAAGAGTCTGGGCATCCGCAGCGCGTCCTGCCCGGGGCGTACTGGTCCTCGGTACGCCTCGACGTGCCGGTGAACGTGGGCGGCTTCCATTGCTCGACCGACCCGGCGCAGCCGATCGTCGTGAAGCTGACCCGCGTGCCGTGCGATCCGGGCCGCGCGCGCGCAGGCAGCACCGCGCGGGGCGCGCGGAGCTGCTCGACACGTCGTTCGAGGAGATGGAGCGCGCCATCCGGGACCAGATGACGCGCATGCTCTGGCGCCGGGCGGCTTCGACGCGGCGCGCGACATCCGCGCCATCACGGTGAACCGCTGGCCGCACGGGTACGCGTACCAGTACAACGCCCTGTTCGACCGCTTCTGGGTGGAGGGCACGGAGCCGCCCTGCGTGCGTGCGCGCCGGCCCGTTCGGCCGCATCTTCATCGCCAACTCGGACGCGGACGCGTACGCGTACACGACTGCGCGATCGACCAGGCCCATCGCGCGGTCGAGGAAGCGCTGAGCTTGGGCGCGCCGAGCGTCCGCACGAACTGCACGATCCGCCAGCGGTCCGTCGTCCTCGGGCAGCAGCGTGCCGTAGGCGGGCATCACCACCAGCCCCTCACGCCGGTAGCCGACCGTCAGCTTCCAGAAGATCTCGCCGTCCGCCAGCAGCGACTGGACCTTAGGGTCGGGTGAGGTCGTGGGGCAGCCGCGTCGTGCGCTTCGCGTGCAGGCGCGCGGACGGCCCGTCGCCGCTGCCCCTTTCGCCGTGGCAGGTCGCGCAGTGCTGGAAGTACAGGTACCGGCCCGCTCGATGTTCTCGCTGGTCAGGGGCACGGGCGGAGCTGCGTGCCCGCTCGGATGCGGGGCGACCCACTCGGAGTCACCGACATGGGGGCTTCGGCGGTCTCGGCGCCGGCGGCGGTCAGGCCGAAGGCGAGGAGGGCCAGGCAGGGAAGAAGGGGCTTCACGCGCGCTCCTTGTCACATGGTCCAAGGCGGCGCAGTGTATCCGAAATCAGTTCATTGTGCGCGGATCACGTTTCGAGTGTGAACATCAGGTAGAGGCCGCCGCCTCCGAACAGCAGGTTGGGCGCCCAGGCGGCCAGGAACGGCGGCAGGAGGGCGTGGTTGCCCAGCGCGTCGAAGATGCGCGAGGCAGCGCCCAGTAGACGATCGCGATCACGACGCTGGCGGCGACGCCGTAGAGGGCGCCGCGGCGCGCCACCACGAACGCGAACGGGATGCCGATCAGCGTCATCACCACGCACGATCGATCGGGATAGGCGATCTTGCGGTGGAGCTGCACGCGCAGCGGCGTCACGTCGAGGCCCAGCGTCTCCAGCGACGCGATGTGGCGTCGCAGCTCGCCGAAGCGCAGCGTGTCCGACGCGCGCTCCTCGCGCGCGAAGTAGCTGGGCGCTCGATCTCGCGCGTGCGCGCCTCGACGAACTCGCGGAAGGCGGCCGCGGGCCGGAAGGCGCGCCGCCAGCCGCGCTCGAGGTCGTAGCCACGCCGTTCCAGGCCGCGCGCGCCGCGTAGAGGATGTCCCGCAGCTGCCAGCGCTCGCGGGTCGACGTCGTAGATGGCGAGGCCGTAGAGCGTGATCGGCCGCCGGCCGGCGCCCGCGGCTCCAGGTAGTCGTAGTTGTAGATGCGCCCGTCGCTGCCCAGGATCCAGCGGTGCTCGTTGGTGCTCGATGGACTGCGGCGGCCGGCCCTTGATGACGTTCATGTCGCGGTTGGCCACGCTTGTTCATGCGCGGGCAGGAGGTACTCCGACCGCTCGAACATGCCGAAGCACGACCAGCGGCGCCCAGGGCCAGGGCGGGCAGCGCCGATGCGGTAGATGCTGATGCCCGCCGCCTTCATGGCCGTGATCTCGTTGTGCCGGGCCATCACGCCGAAGGTGATGAGCACCGCCACCAGCACCGCCACCGGCGTGATGAGGTGGATGATCGGCGGGCTGGTGAACGCGTAGTAGTGGAACACGACCGACGCCCTTCGACCTGGTTCTGCTGGACGTCGTCGAACAGGTCCATGAAGCTGACCAGCACGAAGATGCGCCCAGAAGGCGATCGCGACCAGCGCGAAGTTGCCGACGTAGGTGCGGACGATGTAGCGGTCGAGGAGGCCCGGGATGGGCACGGCGCCAGCCGCGGGATGCGCACCACGACGACCGCCGCGGGCCGGCCGGCCGCGGCCGGACCGCGCGCGCGGACGGCCAGCCTCGCCCTCGCGGCGCCGGCGGATGCCGGGCAGGAGCGCCGTGTAGTGCGCGCGGGTCGAGCGGGTCGAAGGCGGCCTCGCGGTGGTTGAGCGCCAGCAGGGACGACCGCGACCAGCGCCCAGCACGATGTTGGCCGCCCACATCGCGAGCCAGGGCGGCAGCATGCCGGTGTCGCCCGCCTGCTCGCCCAGCCGGATGAGCACGTAGTAGATGAAGATCACGGCCGATGCGAGAGGCCGAAGGCGGCCGAGCGCGCCTCCTTCTTGCTGCCCAGCGACAGGCCGAGGCCGAGCAGGCCGAAGACGCACGCAGGCCGTCGGGATGGCGAACTTCTTGTGGCACTCCACGTCGTAGCGCGTACCCGTCATCGGGCCTTGCCCTGCGCCTCGCAGGTCCGCGACGCTGCTGCTTGCAGCTCCGCCGAGCGTCATCTCGCGGTCGCCCTTGGCCAGCGGGAGCTCGGGGAAGAACTCCTCGTAGGGGAGCGGGCAGTACCGTGCTCCTGGAAGTCGCAGCGGTCGTAGTCGGCCGGCGCGGTCGACCTGGAACGTGTAGGTGACGCCCGTTCTGCGAGGTCGAGCCCGACCGTTCTTCTGCGCTCGTCGATGGTGCAGCCGGCCCGTGCGGGCCAGAATCACCTTCGGCTTCTGGGGCGTCCGGGTGTCGTGGATGAAGACGTCCTTCCACTCGCCGGTCTCGGCGGCGATGTCGGAGACGTAGAGCACCATGCCGCCGGGATGAGGTCGTCGTTGAAGACCCGCGGCTGCACGCCGTCGCGCGCCTTGCTCACGATCAGCGCGAAGATGATGCTCGCGGTAGGCCTGGTTGGCGGCGGGCAGCGCGGCGCGAGCACGTAGAACGTGAGCGCATGGCCAGCGACGAGCGAGGGCGCACCACGGGCCGCAGCAGCCGCAGCGGGCTGACGCCGCTGGCGCGCAGCGCCACGATCTCGCTGTCGCTGGCCATGCGGCCGAAGGCCAGCAGCACCCCGAGCAGGAACGCCATGGGGATGGTGACCGAGAAGATGCTCGGCAGCAGGTACGAGGAAGGCGCGCACGACGGTGGCCAGGTCGGCCCCGCGCGAGACCAGGATCTTCATGAGGTTGCGAGATCTGGTCCAGGAGCAGGATGAACGTGAAGAGCAGCAGGCCCAGGCCCGTGGGGGCAGGATCTCGCGGACTCACGTACCGGTCGAGGAGGGTGGGGCGCAGCCACGCGGAGCGACCTCACCGTGGCCATTGCATGCGGGCTCCCGCACGAGCCCGGTAGCACGCCGGCCCGTCGCGCGAGCGGCGACGACTGGCGATGCGCGCGAAGTGACCGCGATACCGCATGACACGGCCGGCCGTGCGCGTGGCGCTCCTGTGGCACATGCACCAGCCGTCGTACCGCGATCCCCTGGACGGCACGCGTTCGTGCTGCCGTGGGTGCGCCTGCACGCGCTTGAAGGACTACCTGGGGCATGGTCGCGGCTCCTCGCGGAGACGCCGCGGCGTGCACGTCACCTTCAACCTGGTGCCCTCGCTGCTCGACCAGGTCGAGGCCTACGCCAGCGGACGAGGCTCACGGAGCGGCGAGCTGCGCGTGGGCCTGCTGCCGGCGGCGCCAGCTCGACGAATCTGAGAGCGCGTCTACCGCCCTGCGCGCGCTGCTTCCTGGTCCATCCGAGAACCTCGATCGGCGCGCTGTCCCGCGCTTGCGCGAGCTGCGGATCGCCCTGCGCGGCACCGAGCCCGACGAGGACGCCTCGCTGCGCGTGGCGCGCCGCGGCGTTCGGCGCGCAGGACCTGCGGGACCTCCAGGTCCTGTCGAAGCTGGCCTGGTTCGACCTGGACTGGCTGGCGTGACGACGGCGGCCGTGCGCGCGCTCATGCGCCAAGGGCCGCGACTTCACGGAGGACGACAAGCGCCGGCTCGCCGAGCGCGAGCAGGCGCTGCCTGGCCGCGGCGATCCTGCCCGCTATCGGCGCGCCGCGGACGAGGCGGGCGGATCGAGCTGTCGGCCTCGCCCTACTACCATCCGATCCTGCCGCTCCTCTGCGGACAGCGACGCGCACCGCGAGCGCCACGCACGCGACGCCTGCCGCGGCGCTTCCGGCACCCGAGGACGCGGCCAGACCAGATCCGCCGCGCGACCCGAGCGCCACACCCAGGCTGTTCGGCCGTCCGCCTGCCGGGCATCGTGGCCCTCCGAAGGATCGGTCTCCGAGGCGACGGTGACTGGAGATGGCGCCGCGGCCGGCCTCCGCTGGACGGCCTCCGACGAGGGCGTGCTCGAGCGCAGCATCCAGCGTGCCGCTGCACGCGACAGCCGCGGGAGCTCGCATCCCGTCGATCTGCTCTATCGGCCCTGGGTCCGGCACACGCTCGTCGGGGACGATCGCGATGCTCTTCCGCGACCGCACGCTCTCGCGACCTCATCGGGTTCACCTACTCGCGGCTGGCGGATCCGGAGCACGCGGCCGACGGACCTGCTCGAGCGCATCCGCGCGCGTCGGGCGACGCCTGGACGCGCAGGCCCGGCTGCGGCGATGCCGCTGGTGCCGATCATCCTCGACGGCGAGAACGCGCTGGGAGCACTTCCGCGACGGCGGCCGGATGTTCCTGCGCGCGTTCTATCGCGGCCTGCAGGCCGATCCGCGCCTGCGCGGCGGTCACCATGGAGCGAGGCCGCTGGCCGCCGGCGTCCGCGCGGAGCTGCACGCGCGTGTTCGCGGGGAGCTGGATCCACGCGGACTTCTCCGTGTGGATCGGCCACGCCGACGACCGGCGCGCCTGGGACGCTCTCGGCCACGCCGCGCGATGCGCTAGCGCGGCTGCCTCCGGACGACATGCGCCGCGGGACGCGCTGGCGCGGGCCTGGGAGGCGTACCGCGCCGCCTGCCGGCAGCGACTGGTGCTGGTGGTACGGGGACGACCGTTCGTCGGTCAACGACGCCGACTTCGACCGCCTCTTCAGGCGCCACCTCCAGGTCGGTCTACGCGGACGCTGCGGAGGGATCCCGCCGGCCGACCTCGGGCGCACGTTCATCACGACAGCGTCCGCGTCGGTGCGCCGCAGCGCGCGCCCCGGCGGGACGGTGACGCCCACGGTCGACGGGCTGGTCGCGCCCGCCGGATGAGATGGACGCCGGCGGGCGTCCACCGCGCGCCGCAGGCGGGCTCGATGGCGCCGCGGGTCCGCCGGCATCCGCGCGGTGCGCTTCGGCGTGGGCGGAGGGCCACCTGCACGTGCTGGTGGAGACGGCCGCTCGCGCCCGCGCCGTCCTCGACGCCGGAGAAGTGGCACGTCGATTTTGGCGCGCCTCCGCGCGCTGCGGTATCGTCTGAGGCGCGCGACGGGCGCGCGCGCGCTCGAGCGCGAGCAGCGCGAGGGCGAGCACTGGCGGCTCCAGCCGTCCGCGGGGAGCGGGCCGCCGCCGGCGGGGTCCTCGGAGTGCGGCGATCCCCTGGGACGAGAGTGGCGGTGGACGCGGGCCGCGTGCTCGTTCCGGGTCACGCTGTGGCACTTCGGGTCGAGGTGGAGCGGCACCCGGACGGCGGTGGCTCGAGCTGGGTTCCGGTGCGGCGCCGCGCGAGCAGGAAGACCGGCATGAGCGACATCGATTCGCTACTGAAGGAGAGCGCGGGTCTTCGCGCCGCCCGAGGCGTTCGCGGCCCAGGCGCTCAGTCAGGCAGCCTCGACGAGTACCGCGCGACTGTACCAGACGCAGCGTGGACGACCCCGAGGGCTTCTGGGCGGAGCAGGCGGAGACCCTCGATCTGGTCGCGCAAGTGGGACCGCGTGCTGGAATGGAAGGCGCCCTTCGCGCAAGTGGTTCGTACGGCGGGACGCTGAACCTCTCGGAGAACTGCCTCGACCGCCACGTCGCCGACCTGGCGGCAGGAACAAGGCCGCCATCATCTGGGAGGGCGAGCCGGGCGAGACGCGCGACGCTCACCTACCAGCGAGCTCCTGCGCGAGGTCTGCCGCTTCGCGAACGTCGCTCAAGGCGCCTGGGCGTCGCCAAGGGCGACCGCGTCGGCATCTACCTGCCGATGATCCCGGAGGCGGCCGTGGCCATGCTGGCCTGCGCGCGCATCGGCGCCACCCACAGCGTGGTGTTCGGCGGGTTCTCGCGCCGAGGCGCTGCGCGACCGCATGAACGACGCGCAGGCCAAGGCTGATCGTCACCGCCGACGGCGGCTACCGCCGCGGAGCCGTCGTGCCGCCTCAAGGCCAACGTCGACGAGGCGCTGCGATGCGATGCCCGTCGGTCACGCATCCGTGGTGGTGGTGCGCCGGACCGGCAGCGCCGTGCGCCATGAAGGCCGGCCGCGACCACTGGTGGCACGAGCTGATGGAGGCGGCCGTCCGCCGACGTGCCCGCCGGAGCCGCTCGACGCCGAGCACCCGCTCTTCATCCTCTACACGAGCGGCACCACCGGGCAAGCCGAAGGGCGTCGTGCACACCACCGCGCGGCTACCTGCTGCAGGCGCGCGCTCACCACGCAAGTACGTGTTCGACCTGCAAGCGAGGACGACACCTACTGGTGCACCGCCGACATCGGCTGGGTCACCGGCCACAGCTACGTCGTCTACGGCCCGCTGGCCAACGGCGCCACCACGCTCATGTACGAGGGCGCGCCCAACATCCCGAGCCGGACCGCTTCTGGAGCATCATCGAGCGGCACCAGCGTCAGCGTCTTCTACACCGCGCCCACCGCCATCCGCGCCTTCGTGCGCTGGGGCGACGCAGTGGCCGACGAAGCACGACCTCTCGAGCCTGCGCCTGCTGGGCACGGTCGGGCGAGCCGATCAACCCCGAGGCCTGGATGTGGTACCGCAGCGTGATCGGCGGCGAGCGCTGCCCGATCGTCGACACCTGGTGGCAGACCGAGACCGGCGCGATCATGATCACGCCGCTGCCCGGCGCCACCCCACCAAGCCCGGCTCCGGCACGCTGCCGTTCTTCGGCGTCGTCGCCGGAGGTCGTGGACAAGGACGGCAAGCCGGTGCCCGCCGGCGCGGGCGGCTACCTGGTCATCAAGAAGCCGTGGCCCTCGATGCTGCGCACGGTCTACGGCGACCCCGACCGCTACGTCGAGCAGTACTGGAAGCGCTTCCCGGGCATCTACTTCACCGGCGACGGCGCGCGCCGGGACGAGGACGGCTACTTCTGGATCATGGGCCGCGTCGACGACGTCATCAACGTCGCCGGCCACCGGCTGGGCACCATGGAGGTCGAGAGCGCGCTCGTGTCGCACCCGCAAGGTCGCGGAGGCGGCGGTGGTCGGGCCGCCCGGACGAGCTCAAGGGCCAGGCGCTCGTCGCCTTCGTGACCGCTGCAGGCCGGCCTGCAAGGCGGACGAGGCGCTGCGACGCCGAGCTCAAGGAGCACGTCGTGCAAGGAGATCGGCGCCATCGCCCGGCCCGACGACATCCGCTTCACCGACGCGCTGCCCAAGACCGCGCAGCGGCAAGATCATGCGCCGCCTGCTGCGCGACATCGCGGCGGGCAAGGAGACGCTGGGCGACACCACGACGCTCGAGGACTACTCGGTCCTGGCGCAAGCTGCGGGAGGACGAGGAGTAGGTTGGACGAGCGTCGCACGTCTTCGCCCCGGGTTCGGCGTCGAACCTCGGGCCGGCTTCGACTGCCTCGGCGCGGCCATCACCGGCAAGGGCGACGTCGTCACGGTCGCGCCGCTCGGACGCGGCCGGGCGTGCGCGTCGCCGCCGTCTCGGACCCGCGGATCCCCACCGACCCGAGCGCAACACCGCGGCGGTCGCGGCGTCGGCCGTGCTGCGCGGCGTCGCGGGCGCGGCGGCTCGAGCTCGCGATCGAGAAGGGGCTGCCGCTCGCCGGGCGGCCTGGGCGGAAGCGCCGCCTCGGCCGTGGCCGGAGCCGTGGCCGCCGATGCGCTGTTCGAGCCTCGGCCGCTCGCGCGCGCCAGTTGCTCGCGGCCGCGCTGGAGGCGGAGGCGCTGGTCGCCGGCCGGCACGCCGACAACATCGCGCCCGTGCCTCTGGGGCGGCGCTGGTGCTGGTGCTCGGCCTCGACCCGCCGGCGGTCGTACCCCGCTCTGAGTCCACGCGGACCTGAGCGATCGTGCTGCTGACGCCCGACTACGCGCGTCGAGACGGCCCAGGCCCGCGACCGTGCTGCCGGCGCAGGTCTCGCGCGCGGACGCGATCGCGCAGGCCGCGCGCCTGGCGCCTGCTGGTCTCGGGCTCGAGCACGGCGACCGTCGACCTGCGTCCGCCGTGCGATGGCCGACCGCGATCGCCGGAGCCCGCGCGCCTGGGCCTCTACCCGGACTACGCGGAAGCGCGGCGGCCGCCTGGGACCTGGCGCGCGGGCGTCGCGGTCAGCGGCGCCGGACCGACCGTGATGGCCATCGTGCCGCGCGGGAGGCGAGGACGCCGTGGCGGCGGCGCATGCGTGGCGCGTATCGCCAGCCGCGGGTTCGAGCCGGCGGTCCACCTGGCCTCGATGCGACCCGGCCGGCGCGCGGGTGGTCAGCGGCGTGAGCGCTTCGCTCGTCTGCGCCGCGTGTGGGACGCGGCATCGCTGGCGGGACCCGCGGAGGCGTCACTGCGCCTGCGCGGGCCTGCTCTGCAGGTCGTGCACGAGGCGCGGTCCGCGCGGCCGCGGCGCTGCGGACGCTCCTCGATCGGCGTCTCCACGGCGACGGCGGCCGTGCTGGGCAGCGGCGTGTGGCGCTTCCGCGAGCTGCTGCTCCCGGGCCGCGGGGCGCTCGTCACGCACCCGAGGGCAACACGCGCCTCTACTCGGCGCGACGCCGTCTCGCGCTACGCCGGGCGTCGACGACCTGGCGCTCAAGCACGAGGGCGAGAACCCGACCGGCTCCTTCAAGGACCGGGGCATGACGGTGGCGGTCGACGCAGGCTGCGCGCGCCGGCGCTACCGCGGTCGCCTGCGCGTCCACCGGCAACACCTCCGCGTCGATGGCCGCCTACGCCGCCCAGGCGGGCGTGCCCGCGCTGGTGTTCGTGCCGGCCGGGCAAGGTGGCGGCGGGGAAGCTGGCCCAGGCGCTCGCGTACGGCGCCGCACGCTGCTGGTGCGCGGCGACTTCGACGCCTGCCTGCGCCTGGTGCGCGAGGCCTCGAGCGAGCTGCGGCATCGACGCTGCTGAACTCGGTCAACCCGTGGCGCATCGAGGGGCAGAAGACGATCGTGCTGGAGCTGCTGCAGCAGCGCGGCTGGGAGCCGCCGGACTGGATCGTGGTGCCGGCGGGGAACCTGGGCAACACCGCGGCCTTCGGCAAGGCGCTGCGCGAGGCGCGCGAGCTGCGGGCTGATCTCCGCGCGTGCCGCGCATCGCCGCCATCCAGGCCGCGGGCGCGGCGCCGTTCTTCCGCAGCTTCCGAGCGGGCTTCGCGCGGCGCTACCGGGTGAAGGCGGAGACGGTGGCGACCGCCATCCGCATCGGCGACCCGGCCAGCTACGACCGCGCGCGTGCGTGCGATCCGCGAGACGCGCGGCGTGGTCGCGGCCGTGAGCGACCGCGGCCATCCTGGAGGCCAAGGCCGTCGTCGACGGCGCGGGCATCGGCTGCGAGCCGGCCTCGGCGCGCGTCGGTGGCGGGCGTGCGCCAGCTGCGCAAGCGCGGCGTGATCCGGGCCGGGCGACTCGGTGGTCGCGATCCTGACGGGCCACGTCCTCAAGGACGCGGAAGCCGTGATGCGCTTCCACGGCGCCCGCGGCGCCGCGCCAACCCGCCGATCGAGATCGAGCCGCGCGTGTCGGACGTCGAGCGGGTGCTGCGCCGCCGGCGCTGAACGGGCCCCTACGTCGAGGCGGGCCGCGTCTTGCGCGGGTCGAGCGGCAGCAGGACCGAGAAGGTGCTGCCCAACCCGGGCTCGGACTCGGCCCAGATGCGGCCGCTGTGGCCCTCCACGATCAGCCGGCAGATGTAGAGGCCGAGGCCCGGTGCCGGCGATGCGGGAGTGCTGCCTCCGTGCGCACGCGCTCGAACTTCTGGAACAGGCGGTTCGATCTGGTCGTGCGGGATGCCCAGCCCGTGGTCGACCACGTCGATCTGCACGTGTGCCGCCCGCGCGCTGGCGCCGCGCACCAGCACCGAGTCGCCGCCCGGCGAGTACTTGACCGCGTTCGAGATGAGGTTGCGTCAGCAGCTGGCGCAGGCGCTCCGGATCGGCGGTCACGCGGGGAGTCCGGCGGGACGTCGAGCACCACCGGGTGGTCGGCGCGGCCGCGCGGCACGCGCGTCCAGGATGAACGAGCCCAGCTCGATCTCGGTCCAGTGGTAAGTGAACTGGCCCGTCTCCATCTGCGTGATGAGGAAGGTGTCGGTGGCCAGGCGCGCCAGGTCGTCCGTCTCGTTGATGATCGTCTGCACGAACACCTTGCGGTTGTCGGCGCCCAGGTCCGAGTCTTCCAGCGACCATCTCGGCGAAGCCGCGGATGGCCATGAGCGGGCTGCGGAAGTCGTGCGCGACCATGGCCACAGAACTCGCTCTTCAGCCGGTCGAACTCCTGCAGGCGGAGGTTCGCGCCCTTCAGCTGCTCGTGCAGCCGGTGGTTGTCGACGGCGACCGCTGGCCTGGCCGGCCACCAGCTGGAGCGTGGCCGAGGTCCTCGTCGCGGAAGGGCAGGGAGGCGGGGCGGTCGGCCACCGCCAGCAGGCCGATGATCTGGGGCCCGGCCAGGATGGGCGTCATCAGCAGCGAGTGCAGGCCGATGGACGCGACGAACCCCGGCATCAAGCGGGGATCCGTGGCGGCCTCGTTGGTGAGCAGCGGCCCGTTCAGGCGGAAGTTCCAGCGCTGGCTGGCCTCGCCCTGGACCGGGTAGTGCAGCTTCGCGACCGTCGCGCGGTCAGGCCCACGCCGGGGCTCTGGGCGATCATCTCGTGGCGCTCGGCGTCGTAGAGCAGCACCAGGCCCTTCTCGGTGCGCAGCGTCTGGGCCGCGTGGCGCGTGATCTGCCCGAAGAGGGCCTCGGAGCCGCCGGCCAGCGAGGGGCGTCCAGAGGACTGGCTCCAGGTGGCCATCTCCTCGTTGCGCGAGTGCAGCAATCGCCGCTCGGCCTGCACCCGCACGGCGAGGCGCACGCGCAGGTTCAGCTCGCGCGGGTCCACCGGCTCGCGGATGACGTCGTCCACCTCCGGCGGCGGCGAGCCGTCCTCGCGGCCGAGCACCTGACAGCAGCATCACCTCGCGGCTCGCAGCGCGGCGCAGGTCGCGCACGATCGGCTCCGCCCCTCGGACTGGACGAGGACGCGCCCAGCACCAGGTCGGGATCCGCCGCCTGCAGCAGCTCAGGCGCCTGCAGCGCGTCCTCGACGATGGTGATGGTGTGGCCCGCCGCCTTCAGCATGTGTCCGAGCGCCACCGCGCGCGTGCGGTTGCCGTGCAGGATGGCGACGTGCTCAGCGCCAGACGCCGGAAGCCGTGCGAGTCGCGCCCCAGGGCGCCCGTGCTCACGACGATTCGTCGGACGGCTCCAGGTGCCGGAGCGCTTCTGGCCCCGCGCCGATGCTCGTGAACAGGCTGGCCATCGACCGCGGGCTCGCCCGCGCGATCCGGCTTGACGATGTACGAGTCGCCGCCGGCCTCGCGGCCCGAGGCGTAGTCCCGCAGGTCGCCCTTGGCGGTGACGAACACGATGGGCACGGCGTCGTCGGCGCGCCGCAGCGCGCTGCAGACCGTATGCAGCCGTCGACGTCCGGCAGGTTCACGTCCAGCAGGACCAGGTCGAAGGGCGAGCGCTCGTCGAAGGCGCGCAGGCACTCGGCGCCATTGGCGGCCTCCACGACCTCGAACTGCTCGTACTTCTCGGACTCCAGGACCGACCGGATGATGGTTGCGGGTGGCGGCATGGTCATCGACGACGAGCACTCGCTTTGGGCATACCGTCCGGCATTCTATCCCGATGGTCAGGCGACACCTCGAACGGCCACATGACGGGCCTCCACTGGAATGAGAGTGGGCAGGGGCTGGCTTTGCTCGCCTCGTCGCCTCGGCGTGCGGTTCGAGCCGTTGATGAAGTTACCTATAATGAATATTATGGGAGTTCTGCCACATAAGGTTGACAAAATAGCTCGACCGGCGGATATTCACCGGAAATGGCGCCTCGAGGCCGGCCGCGGCTCACCCCTGCCGAATCACGCCGAACGGCTCCGTGCCTACTGCCCGCCGCCACGGCGTCACCGCGACGCCCGCCGGGATCCCGCCGTTTTCCGGCCGGCCGTCGCCAGGAACTCCAGGCAGCACCTGGCGAGTGGCTGTCGCTCTACTAAGGCGCACCGCCGCCTCACCGATGTTCTTGCCGCGGTCCCGCCCGCGGACGGTGCTCTCGCGCCGTGGTCCGCTCGTGGACCCGGACCGCGCGTTGTCTGCGCACCAGTTCGAACCAGCTCCATCTCGAGTGCCAGCGGATCGTCTCGCTGGTCGAGCCGTTGGGCCCGCCGGGCCCGGACCGGCTGCGGGCTTGCTTGTGGCCGGCCGCCTCCAAACGACCGGCCAGGCGGAAGACGCGGCCGCACTGGCGCCCAGTTGGGCGCTCGGCGCGATCAGCGCGTGAAGTGCTCGAACACCATGCGTGAGACCTCGGCGCCGGTGAGACGAGCGCTTCGTTGTCCACCGATCCAGCGCATGTCGAGCGCTCGCCGGAGACCACGAAAGATCGCGATCACAGTACAGCGGCCGTTCGGCGCCGGTGACCCGATGCCGGCGTCCGTTCGCACGGAGCCGGGACGCCCCCTGGGCGTCGGGCAGCTTCTCACTCGTCCCGGCCGGTCTTGTGCGCGACCGTCACGCCCGCCTCCGACCCCGGCAGCAGCCGGCACAGCACCTCGTGCACCTGCTGCTCGCCCAGGAGCGCCTCCATCTCCTGCGACGCCTGCGGGCTCACGGCGGCCCGACCCCTGGCGATGCGCTCCATCAGGGTGGCCATCGCGCGGGGCGTGGACGAGTCTCCAGCCCGTAGTCCTTCTCCTGCCTGCGGAACGCGTCCGCGTGGCCGCCACGGAAGGAGTCGGACGGTAGAGCCGCGTCTGCGTGAGGCCCAACGAGGTTCCCAGTGACGCTTCAGCTGACGGCCTACGCGTGCCCCGTGAGGGCGACCAGCGCGTTGGTCCTGCCGGTAGTATGTCATGGTTTGCGGCGCGATCGTCAGGAACAGGAGGTCACGGCGACTGACCAGCTGCTGCACCCTGCGCGCAGGCTGTGCCGGACGCCCGATCCTCCCACCTTGCTGGTCGCGATCGGTGAGCGGCACCAGCTGCTCACTGCGATGGAGGCGCCCCGCCGAAAGCCGCGCGAACACCTCGGCCATCACGCCCGGTCTTGATCAGAGCTCGCCGTCGGAAAGCGCCGTGTCCGCGTTTCACCGCGACGGCCTCGCCGGTTGCCCAGGTGGACCGCGTACACGCCGAGCGACCCCGGAAGGACGCGAGGCGCTCGGCGATGCGCATCTCGATCGCGGAAGGCTACGATGCGGCGGCCGCCAGGTTCGCCATCAGCAGCACCCCAAGCATGCGGGATTCTACGCCGACGAGCCGCCGCGCGAAAGTCAGATCGGCCTCAGGTACTCGACCAGGTCCGTCCGCTGCCCGGCGGCGTCAGGTGCTGGAAGGCCCAGCACGCGTCGGTCGTAGCGGTCCCACGACCGCCTCCAGCGTGCGCGCGCTGCCGTCGTGGAAGTACGGGGCGTCGCTGGAACAGCCGCGCAGCGGCCACGTCGTGCGATAGCGCTTCGTCGCCGTGCGCGAGGCATGAGGCGCCGTCCGTGCCGACTCGGCCGGTGCGTGGAGCTTCTCTCGGTCCCCGGCGGTCGCCCTGGTGGCAGCTCGCGCAGCGCCCGCGCCCTCGAACACCGTGCGGCCCCCGCTGGGCCGCGGTGGCGTCGAAGAGGCCGGCCGGGAGCCGCCGCCGCCGCCAGGCTGACTCTGAGCAGTCGCGCAGCGCGCCCGCTCGGGCGCTGACCAGGTCCTCGGCGCCCGCGGGCAGCTGCCGGTCGACGCCGATGCGGGCGTCCTACGAAGCTCCCCTGCCCGCCCATCTGCGTCACGGCGACGTAGTTGTTCCAGTAGCCGGCCGTCGCCGTCGCCGGTGAAGGTCGTGCGAGGACACGCCGCGCAGGCCGTACGCCGGCGGGATCACGAGCGGCGTGCTCCGTCCGTCGAGGTTGAAGCGCGGGTCGTAGCTGCCCGGCCCCCCACGACGTAGTACACCGCCTTCTGCTGCGGCGTCAGCGCCGGCGACAGCGATGATGGCCCCGGGGTTGAGCGTGGTGTTGGCCCAGCCGTCCGAGCCGCGTTGCCGATGCCCGGCATCACCGAGCCGTCCACCGATCGAATGGCACAGGGCGCAGGTGATGCCGACAGCGCGCGAGACGGTCCCTGTCCGCCCTCGGTCACGACCGCGTGCCCCTGAGCCCCACGACCGCGTTCAGCTTGATCAGCGCGACCGTGGTGGCGGGGCATGTGCGAGGTCCGCGCTCTGCAGGAGGCCCGCGGGCAGGACCTCCGGAGTCCACCTTGAAGGCCCGACTGAGAGCGCGGTCGTGGGGTCCACCGCGGACTCGATGACCTCGTTCATGTGCAGCGTGTCGGTCCATGAGGCGCTCGTCACCGAACGTGTCGTGGCGGAAGATCTGGCGGCCCCTCCCTCGAAGCTGTGCGGGCTGCTGGCATCGGCGTCGCCGCAGGACATCCAGCCCGCCGGCCGCCGGGTGACGACGATCAGGGCACACGCCGACAGAGCGTTCTTCATGCCGGCCTCCTCGTGCCGTCGGACCCTGGTCGAGGGCCCTAGGAGAAGGAGTCCCGACCGGGCCAGAGGTGACAGGAAGGCGCGGAGCGTTATATCCCGTTGCTTCCTTGACGCCCGTCGCGCGGTCCGTATGACACGAGCTGCACGACGAGAAAGCGAACGAGCTCCATGCACGGCTCATCGCCGCCAGTCTTCGTGCTCGCGAGCGCCGGTTCCGCTGGCGCCGCCCCCGCGGGCGTCTACCACCGAGGACATCAGCGCCAGCGCGCGCAGCCCTGCGCCGATTTCTTCGAGTTCGCGAACGGCGCCTGGCGCAAGGCAGCAACCCGATCCCGGCCTCGATGGAGCGCTGGAGCCGGCGCTGGGCGGCGGGCGAGACCGACCAAGGAGCGGCTCAAGGAGATCCTCGACGAGGTGTCCGCGCCGGCCGACGTGGCCACGCGGGCAGCGTCGAGCAGCTGGTCGGCGACCACTACGCCGCGTGCATGGACGAGACGCGCGATCGATCGCGCTGGGCCTGAAGCCGCTCGAGCCGCTGCTGGCGGAGATCGACGCCATCAAGGACGTGGCCGGCGTGCAGCGCATGATCGGCGCAGCTTCCACGAGCATCGGCGATCGACGTGCCGTTCGGGCCTGCGCGCGTCGCCGGACAACCACGATCCGCAGCCAGGTGATCGCGGACCTCGCCGCCGCCGGCCTCGGCCTGCCCGACCGCGACTACTACCTGAAGCCGGAGCCGCGGTTCGCCGAGGCGCGCGCGAAGTACCTGGCGCACGTGAGCGCCGCATGTTCGCGCTCGCGGGCGACGCGAGGCCGGGCCAGAGGCCGCCGCGCACGCGTCTTCGGCATGGAAGACCTTCGCCGAGGCAGCGCCTCGACAACGTGGCGCTGCGCGATCCCGACCGCCATCGACCACAGGATGACGTTCGACGAGCTCCAGCAGCTCGACGCCCGCGCTTCGACTGGGCGCGCCTACTTCGACGCCGCGCGGCGTTCCCAGGCCGACCTCAACGTGCAGGAGCCGAAGTTCCTCGCGCGAGCTCGACCGCCAGCTCGCCGAGACCCCGCTCGCCGACCTGGAAGACCTACCTCGAGTGGCACCTGCTGGACGCGGTCGGCGCCGTCCCTCTCGACGCCGTTCGTGGAGGAGAGCGTTCGCGCTTCGACGGCGGCTTCCTGGGCGGCGCGCCGAGATGAAGCCGCGCTGGAAGCGCTGCGTCGGAGTCGACCGACGCGCCTGCTCGGCGAGGCGCTCGGCCGGAAGTACGTCGAGAAGTACTTCCCGCCGGCGGCCAAGGCGCGCATGCAGGACGCTGGTCGAGGAACCTGCTGCTGCGCGATGAACGACACGATCGCGCGAGCTCGACTGGATGGGCCCGCGCGACCAAGGCAGAAGGCGCTCGAGAAGCTCGTCGACCTTCAACCCCAAGATCGGCTATCCCGACAAGTGGAAGGACTACTCGCAGCGTCGCCGATCCGCCGCGACGCGTTCGTCGGGACAACGTGGTCGGCGGCGCTCGCGTTCGAGCGTCGCACGACGACCGCGCGCACGATCGGCAAGCCCGTCGACCGCGGCCGCTGGGGCATGACGCCGCCGACCGTCGAACGCGTACTACAACCCGCTCGCTGAACGAGATCGTCTTCCCCGCCGGCATCCTGCAGCCGCCCGCGCTTCGACGTGGACGCCGACGACGCGGTCAACTACGGCGCGATCGGCGTCGTGATCGGCCACGAGATCAGCCACGGCTTCGACGACCAGGGCGCGCAGTTCGACGCGCAGGGCCGGCTGCAGAACTGGTGGACCGACGGCGGACCTCAAGAAGTTCCAGGACGCGCGGCCAGTGCGTGGTCGACCAGTTCGAGGGCTACTTCATCGAGCCCGGCATCCACCACAACGGCAAGCTGGTGCTCGGCGAGTCGCATCGGCGACCTCGGCGGGCGCGAAGCATCGCGTACCGCGCCTTCCAGAAGTCGCGCGAGGGCAAGCCGCCCGCAGCCGACCATCGACGGCTTCACGCCCGAGCAGCAGTTCTTCATCGCCTGGGGCCAGTTCCGCGGCGACGCGATCCGGCCGGAGACCCAGCGGCTGATGGTCCAGAGCGACCCGCACCCGATCGGCAAAGTACCGGGTGATCGGGCCGCTCTCGCAACATGCCCGAGTTCCGCGCACGCGTTCTCCTGCCCGGCCGACGCGCCGATGGTGCGGCCCGCGGGAGAAGCGGTGCGAGGTCTGGTGATCTGGGAAGGAAGAGCCGCGGGGCGCGGTACGAGGCCCCGCGGCCGTCAGGCGAGCGTCAGTCCTTGATCTCGAAGGACTGCAGCTCGACCGGCACCGGCACGCACTGCGGCGCCGGGAAGCGGAGGTGAGCCGACCCGCAGCATCCAGCCGGTGGCGCTGGTCGTGGGTAGTACTCGCTGATGAACCAGAACGATGCAGTCGTCCACGGGATCCACGTTCATCCAGGCGTAGTCGCCCCAGCGGTTGTTGGTCGTGGTCTGCAGGCCGACGCCGTTCACGAAGGTGCCCTCGCCCTGCGGCATGCTCCCGGCCGCGTCCGTGACGAAGCCGTCCGGTGTAGCGCACGCCGGGAACGTGACCGTCGCGTCGGACACGCTGTAGCCGAGCGCCATGTTTCCCGCGCGGTCCATCGCGATGCTGCCCATCCAGCGGTGGACGTCGTCGGTGATCCCCGGTGCGAACGTGCCCTCCTGGAAGATCGCGGGCGACGCGTTGGGGCTGCGGATCTCCCACCAGCGGATGCCCGCGACCGGTCGCAGGGCCGTTGCCGGCCTCTACCGACTGGTTGGTGACCAGCGACTGCGTGCGTGCCGAAGTTGCGATAGGCGATCCGGTGCATCGTCCGCTGGCGGTACGCGAGGATGTCGAGGAGCTGCGTGGAGTTCGAGTCGGAGGCGGCTGCAGGATGCAGCGGCGGCCGCCGCCGGGGCACGGGAAGATCGTGTCGTAAGGTGCGATGGGCAGCGTGTTCGCGAGCCCGAAGCTCGAGGTGGCCGGCGTTCACGAAGTCGGCCACGTACTCCACAGCGTGAGCGCATCCTGTGGCGCGCCGTAGGGGCCGCCCGTTGTCCATCGAGCCGACGTAGAACTCGGGGCTCCCGCCAGGCGGCAGAGTGGTGCCGTCGAGGTCGGCAGGCGTCAGGCCATCGCGCCGTGTTGAACGGCGCGGCGGCCGGAGGCACCAGGAACAGAGCATCGTGCGCCGCCGGGTTGCCCGCCACCAGCTGCGCGCGGTTGACGGCGTACGGCGCCGATGCCCTGGAAGGCGCCGGCCGTGCCCAGGAACCTCGCGTGCTGATGTACATCGCGTCCGGCCACACGCCCGTATTTCCGGGTAGTCAGGAAGTTCACGCCCGTCGGGAACGCCCAGCGGAAGGTACGAGCCGCCCGGATCGGCCGACGTGGACACGGCGACGCAGTTGAAGAAGGTCGTGCCGGTGGCCGTGAACTGCGTGAGGATCCAGCGGTCGGCCATCTGGTCGTACAGGACGATGGGATCGCCGGAGTTGCTCGTCTCGCAGGCGCCGCCGAAGCCTGCCCACAGCGTGTTGTTGTTGAGTGGCCCCACCAGCGGCGTGCCCGTCTTGGAGTAGACCGCGTAGCGCAGGTTGCTCATCACCACGTAGTGGTTCGGGCCGACCGTCGCCCACGGAGTCCGGGCGGGTTGGGTCCGAGGCCGTTGACCGTGTTGAAGCTCTGGTCGGGCGTCGGGATCTCTCCCCGCCGACCTTGCTCTGACGCGCGGCGTCCGGCGTCTGCACGCCGAGCGGGCCCTCGAGGCCGCTGGGCCGGTCGCGCTTGTCTTCCTGGCCTCGTTCTCTTCGACGACCACGGGCAGCGCTGCGAACGGCGGAGCGGGGCCGAGATGTCAGGCACTTCACGGCCGTGATGACGCCTCGGAAGATCCCCTTGCCGGGGGTCACGCGGACTTGGCCGCAGGGCCAGCCGGACCCGCCCAGGCAGGCGCCGCCAGTGCGAGCCAGAGGCGACAGTCGCCCGTGTGGTCTCCATTCGTAATCCTCCTACCGGTGATAGTAGCGCCCGAGCCTAACACGGACCGGGGCGAAGTTCACGAGGGCTTCGTCAGCGTCGGCGCCAGCGGAGCGAGGAGCGCCAGGAAGCCCGGGAGGAACGCGACCGTCCAGCACGCGAAGTTGTACGCGTAGTCGGCCCGCCCTCGCGGTGCACGGTCAGATGCCCGAGATCGCGTAGAAGGCGAGGCCCGAGCCGATCGCTGCCAGCGCGCCGCGCACCCACCCGTCCGCCGCGCCCGCCGGGCGCGCCGAGGCCGCGGGCGACCAGCAGGCGAGCGCCGCCCAGGGCCCATCCACAGGACGAACATCGCCGCGTAGCCGATGAACCGGGCCAGCACGTGAGTACCCGCCGGCGGCGCCGAGGCCGATGGCGGCGCCGGCCAGCGCGCCGGTGGCGGGACGCCGGCGGGCAGGCCAGGGTAGAGCCCGATGCCGAGGCACAGCGCGGTTCCGTGGATGAGCCCGTAGAGCGGCCGGGCGCGGTGATGTAGCGCGCCCAGACCCAGTCGCCGAGGTGCTGAGGGCCGCGGCCCACAGCGCTCCCCCGATCGCGTGCAAGTGGGTCCTCACGCGCCGAGCATACGCCGGCGCGCCTCCGGACGGCCGCGCTACCGGTCCTGCAGGCGGACCCATCGCGGCTCGACCTCGAGCCCTCCCGCCTCCGGAGCGGCGCACGCGTCATGTCGAAGCCGTGCCGCTGCGCGACCTCGTGCGCGATCGCGAGGCCGAGCCCCTGCCCGCCGGGCGACGCGTGCGCGCGTCGTCCTCGCGGTGGCGCCGCTCGGTGAGGCGGGCCAGCGCCTCGTCGGGCACGCCGGGACCGGTCGTCGAACACGCGCAGTCGGAACCGGCTCGCGTCGGCCGCGCTCGAGCACCACCGCGACGTGCCCGCCCGGGTTGTTGTAGCGGACCGCGTTGTGCACGAGGTTGCTGACGGCCTGCTCGATGAGGGTCACGTCGCCCGACCGTCCACAGCGGCGCTCCGGGACAGCGCTGCCGATCTCGACCTTGCGCGGGCCCGCGATCCGGACGGTGGCGCGCCGACCGCCGCGCTCGACCAGCTCGTTCAGGTTCACGGCGTGCCGCTCGACGTGCGGCTCCCCCGCCTCCAGCTTCGGCGGCGCCCAGGTTGTGCACGAGCGACGCCATGTAGTGCGCCTCCTCGCTCGCGTCCTGCACCAGCGCGGCATCGGCCGCGCCCTTCCGCGGCCGCGCGCTGGAGGGCGGCCAGGTGCCCCTGCAGCACGGTGAGCGGCAGCATGACGTCGTGCGTGGTGTTGGCGACGAACGAGGCGCAGCGTGGCCTCGCGCGGCTCGATGCGCGCGACGTGCGCCCGGACCTGCGCGGTGCCGCCCCGTCGAAGGCGCCCGCCAGCTCGCCGATCTCGTCGCCGCCCTGCGGGTCCACCGGCGGCTCTCGTAGTGGGTCGCGGACGAGCGCTTCACGGCATCGGTCAGGGCGCGGATGCGCCGCACCGCCGAGCCGGTCGTGACCCAGACCGCGATCAGGAACGCCGTGGCCAGCGGGGCGGCGGTCGTCAGCAGGCCCGCCAGCGGCGGGTCGGGCGGGTGCGCGCCGATCGCGAGGATTACGGCACAGGGCCCGCCCTCCCAGCCGGTGCGCTGGCCGATCGCCACCAGCGGGCCGTCCCGGCTCGCCTTTCGTCTCGGTGAGCGCCGTCTCCTCGCCGGCGGCCAGCGCGTCCTTGAGCGCCTGCGGGAACGGCGGCGCGTCCGGGTCGGCCGGGCGATAGGAGCCGTCGAAGCGCCCGCATCCGCATGCCGATGCGCGGCAGGTCCGCCGTGGCGTCGCAACTCGGCCCATCTCGCGCGTCCGCGGGAGGCGGCCGACGCCTTCCGGCCGCGGGCGGCGGCGGAAGCTCCGCTCGGGCGGATCGGCGGGCTCGGCCTCGCACGCGTCCTTGCCCCACTGCTCGACGCGCGGCGGCCGCGAAGTCGCGATAGGCCCTGCTGCCAGGCGCGCGCGGCTGCCCTCGATGCGCAGCCAGACGCCGAGCCCGACCAGCGGGACCGCCGTGGCCAGGATGGTGAGGACGAGCCGGCGCCGCAGGCTCACGCGGACGGTTCCAGCTTGTAGCCCACGCCCCACACGGTCGCGCAGCCTGCGCGCCCGCGGTGCCGAGCTTCCTGCGCAGGCGCGAGACGTGGACGTCGAGCGTGCGCTCGGTGCCGTCGCGCTCGGGGTCGAGCACGTGCTCGACCAGCCAGGCGCGCGTGATGGCCGCGCCCGGGCGGCGCGCCAGCGCGGCCAGCAGGTCGAACTCGACGCGCGTCAGCTCCACCGCGCTCGCCGCGGACGGTCACCCGGCGCGCCTCGGGGTCGATCGCGAGCTCGCCCAGCTCGATCACGCCCGCCCGCTGCATCACGGGCCGCCGCAGGCGCGCGCGCACGCGGGCCAGCAGCTCCTCGGGCCAGAACGGCTTCGTCAGGTAGTCGTCCGCGCCCAGCTCCAGCGCGCGGACCTTGTCGGTGGTGTCGTTGCGCGCGGAGAGCACGAGCACCGGCACCTCGCACTCGCGGCGGAACGCGCTTCAGCACGTCGAGGCCGTGCGCGCCTGGCAGCATGAGGTCGAGCACGATCAGCGCGTACGCGCGCGGGTTCGCGGCGAGAGCCGCCTCGCCGTCCTTGACCCACGCGGGCTCGAACCCGCCGTCGCGCGGCAGGCCACCACCTGGCCGGGCCAGCTTCTCGTCGTCCTCCACGACCAGCACGCGCTCCGGCATCTTCTCCTGGCTCCAGGATCGTCCGCGCGTCTTAAGTTATCCCGAAGGGGCCCTGGCTTCCGAAGGATCTTGCGGATTCGCGCGGGCCCTTCAGGATTCTGCAAGGTCGCCCCGCTAGCTTTCGTGGTGGGAGGGCCGGAAGCCCTCCGACCAAAGGCGGCCACCGGAGAGGGCCGCCAGGAGGGGTTTCATCGATGTTCAAGCGTACGAAGCTGGCGATCGGCGCACTGGCGCTGACGGTCGCCGGGAACCGGCGCACTGGCGCTCGCGAACGACGAGGGGCGGACACCACTATCACGGCCGTGGCCCCGGCTTCGGGGGCGGCCTGCGGGCGCTGGACCTGACGGAGGACCAGCAGTCCGCGCTTCGGTCGATCATGGAGGAGCAGCGCAAGGTGACCGAGCCGCAGCGCGAGCAGATGCACGCGGTGCGCGAGCAGATCCGTCAGCTGCTCGACGGCGGCAAGGCGGATCCCGGCCGAGGTCGGCCGGCTGACGATCCAGGCGCACGCCCTGGGCCTGCAGCTCCGCGAGTCGCGCACAAGCAGGCGTTCGAGAAGTTCGCGGCGCAGCTCACGCCGGAGCAGAAGGCGAAGCTGGACCAGATGAAGCAGGAGAGCAATACGTAACTGAACGAAGTACAA